>UMKX01071780.1_pt1 | contig 85021 bp, 73 predicted proteins | sample 1966471 | NCBI WGS metagenome assembly UMKX01 (sample SAMEA4836188, study PRJEB28245) | human gut metagenome | biome: gut microbiome; material: fecal sample | place: Denmark | collected 2008
CAGATGTCAACTGTGCCTAATGAGGTGTTCTCTAAGTTTAACAATGCTGATGTTAAGTTTGGCAAGGTGAAAAGAGAGAACGGACTGGAAGATGAGCTGACTAACGGCAATTTTGCCACATTTATGGAAAGTCATGACAGAACAGTAAGAAAGGCGGCATTTGAGGCGTTATATAAGCAGTATGGAGCGTATATCAACACGATTGCAGCAGCGTTTTATGGCAATGTCAAGCAGGCAATGTTCTATGCAGACGCAAGGGGTTACAAGTCAACATTGAACATGTATCTTGATGGCTCATTTATTCCGGAAAATGTGTATAAGAATCTTATTAAGACTGTCAATGACAATCTTGACAAAATGTACTGCTATGTTGATATAAGAAAGAAGACGCTTGGCGTTGATAAGCTGCATTTTTATGATATCTATGCACCGATGGTAGAGGATATTGACTGGAAGATAAGCTATGATGAGGCTAAGGACATTGTTGTGAAGGCACTTGCACCAATGGGTGAGGAGTATGTTTCACACATTAAAGAAGGCTTTAATAATGGCTGGGTAGATGTGTATGAGAATACCGGAAAGCGCTCAGGAGCATTTTCGTGGGGTGCTTATGGCACACACCCGTATGTATTTCTTAATTACTCAGGTACACTCAATGATGTATTTACGGTGATTCATGAGATGGGGCATGCAATGCATACTTATTATTCTAATGCAAACCAGCCTTATATTTATGCAGGATATAAGATTTTTGTTGCGGAGGTTGCGTCAACCTGTAATGAAGCACTTCTTATGCAGTATATGTTAAAGAATACTGATGATGAGAAGAAGAAAAGATATCTGCTCAATCATTTCTTTGAGCAGTTTAAGGGAACTCTTTACAGACAGACTATGTTTGCTGAGTTTGAGATGGAGGCACATGCAAAGGCTGAACAGGGTGAGGTTTTATCAGCAGAGAGCCTTTGTGCAATGTATAAGAAGCTGAATGAAAAGTATTTCGGCCCAGATATGGTTATTGATGATGAGATAGCGCTTGAATGGGCAAGGATACCACATTTTTACACACCATTCTATGTATACCAGTATGCAACAGGCTATTCCGCTGCAATTGCAATATCAACCAAGATACTTGCAGGTGATGAGCAGGTTATAGAAGGTTACAGAAAGTTCTTGTCAGGCGGCTCTTCAATGCACCCTATTGAGCTTCTTAAGCTGTGCGGAATAGATATGACAAGACCGGATGTTGTGCAGGAAGCACTGGATGTGTTTGGGGAATTACTAAAACAGTGGTAATGCTTAATGTATTGTGAATATAAAGATGATTCTGGGAGATAATGCGTCTTCCAGAATTTTTTTATGGGATAAATGTAACCATTGCCGGAATAATCCGTCTTTAATTATGAAAGGGTTAACGCTTTTAAAAAACAGGGAGTACAGACAGTAATGGATGATAAACAGATAATCAATTTATTTTTTCAAAGGGATGAAGATGCAATTAATGCAGTTGATGAAAAATATGGTTCTAAGTTAAATGCACTGGCAGCCAATATACTGCAATCAAGAGAGGATGGGCTGGAATGTGTCAATGACACGTATATGAAAGCATGGAATAGCATACCGCCTGCAAGACCAGAGTATTTATTCGCATTTCTGGCAGCATCTGCAAGAAATATTGCGATTGATATGATAAGAAAAAACAATGCGGGAAAGAGACAGGCCAAAGTTGTTGAATTGACAAAAGAACTGGAAGAATGCATAGGTGATGGCGGATTGCAGACACATCTGGACAAGGAAGATATTGGAGAGATGTTATCGCATTTTCTCGAAACAGTTGATAAAAATAAAAGAATTATATTTCTCAGGCGGTACTGGTACTCGGATTCAATTAAAGATATTTCGGAAAGGATGCAGATGAGCGAATCAGCAGTGAAAGTTACTCTTCACAGAACGAGAAAAGAATTAAGAAAATATCTGGAAAGCGATGGTTTATATCTATGAAAAAATCAGAGGCAATGGATTTATATGAAGGACTTAATGGAATTAGTCCGCAAATGATTGAAGAAGCAGGAAATTACAAGAAAACTGCCAGTGTGGATATCAGGTATAAAAAGAGCAATAATGTAAAGAAGATAATTGCAGCAGGTCTTGTGGCAGCGGCGGCTGTTGTCGCTGTATTAGGTGTGAAAGGATTGAAACCATTTGGGACAGGAAGCAGCAATCAAAGCAGTAATCAGCTGGCATCAGAGCAGCAGACAGGATTTAAAACTGCTCATGTAATGAATGTGTATGCGGCTGGTTTGGATGATACGGCAAAATGTATATTTTCTAATGGAGAGAAAATTGCTGATATATCCGGAGTTGTGACTGGAATTTCAAGTCAGGTTGGAGATTCATCTGTGATGGGACAGGTTATGGCAAGTATTAATGTGACAGGTGATGATATCTCAAAGATTAATTATTCTATAGTGGGTGATGATCCGGATGTAACATATAATCTGGCGAAAATGAAACAGATTGACAAGGACAGCTCTGAATATCAGGCATCTTCTGATAAATTCAGAAAACAGACTGAAAATGGCTATGCTTATTACATTATTGAAGATATCGGGGAAGAGTATGAGGAGAGTGACAGCAGCCAGAATGAGGGCATACAGATTGTGAAGTTCTCAAAGAAACTGGAAAAAGAATCTTTATATCAGGACAGTCGGGTATACAATGAGATGGTTAGAAATATGTATGAAGGACTTACGTTAAGCGTAACTGTGACATATGAAGACGGAACAACAGAGATTGTTGATGTGGGATTCAAGGCAGTTGATGACAGTGATGGCTCAGGAAAAGTATCAGATAAAGTGGCTGTTTATGTGAAGTGATGAGTGACAGCGTATTATTAGCAGATCTTAAACGAAGAGAAAGACATGGTGCCGGGTGGTGCCATGTCTTTTTGCACAAATAAAATAAAGGAAGCCAGATAAATACTGACTTCCTTACAAAATAAAAGAGCGCGAGACGGGGATCGAACCCGCGACCCCCTCCTTGGCAAGGAGGTGCTCCACCACTGAGCCACTCGCGCAAATGATATAAGATTGTAATAAAAATGTTACAACAACGCAGATAATAATATCATAATATAAATAGAATGTCAACATTTTTATTAAGAGCGCGAGACGGGGATCGAACCCGCGACCCCCTCCTTGGCAAGGAGGTGCTCCACCACTGAGCCACTCGCGCAAACACAACTAAGATAATAATGGCAAAAAGATATTTTGTCAACACTTTTTTAGGAAAAATATTTTAAATTCTAATTTCTGTAAAATTAATATATGGGAAAGGACGTCAGGGATTTCTATTTTTTTGATAATATGGTATACTTTGCATGCTGAGTAGCAGAATTAGAAAGAATGGAGATTATTATGAATCCAGCATCAATTATGAAGCTTATGAGTGCCAAGAACAAGTTTCAGAAGAATCATCCTAAGTTCGTGGCATTTCTTAACAGATGTTTTGCAGGAGGTCTTAAGGAAGGAACTATAATTGAGATTACAGTTACTAATCCTGGAGAGGCGCCTATAACATCTAATATAAAGGTACAGCAGTCTGATTTGGAACTGCTTGAAGAATTAAAAGAAATGGGGAGATAGTTTGCTTCGCAAAACAATGCGAAATAACAAGGAGGAGTGGAATGTTTGGGAATGAAAAGTCCAGAAAGAGCGGACTTAATATTATAGTTGTAGGTGGCGGTAAGGTTGGTGCCACTCTTGTTGAGAGACTCAGCAGGGAGAACCATGACGTTACGCTTATTGATAAGAACAGGGTTAAGCTTGATGCAATAACAGGTGCATATGATGTTATGGGAGTTGAGGGCAATGGTGCAAGCTTTGCTGTTCAGAAAGAAGCCGGTATTGACTCAGCTGACCTTCTTATATCGGTAACTGATTCTGATGAGCTGAATCTTTTATGCTGTACACTTGCAAAGAGGGCTGGCAGATGTGAGGCAATTGCAAGAGTAAGAACACCTGAATACAGTCAGGAGGCTGCATTTTTAAGAGACAGATTAGGTCTGGCAATGATTATTAATCCGGAATTTGAGGCTGCAAGTGAGATAGCACGTGTGCTTTACATGCCGACAGCACTTGAGATTGGAACATTCGCACATGGACAGGCAGAGATGATTAAGATAAAAGTCCCTGAGGGTAACCAGATGTGTCACCATACTCTGGCGGAGATATCTAAGGCTTCATCATCTAAGGTTCTTATATGTGCAGTTGAGAGGGATGGAGAGGTGTTCATTCCATCAGGACATTTTATTATAAGGGCAGATGATAAGTTATCTTTCATTGCATCAAGAAAGAATGCAAGGACATTTCTTGCAAGTGTAGGTTTTCAGACACATCAGGTAAAGAGTACCATGATTGTCGGAGGCGGAAGAGTTGCATATTATCTTGCAAAACAGCTCCTTAACATGGGAATTGATGTAAAGATTATTGAGAATGACAAGGGACGCGCGTTAAAGTTAAGCGAGGAGCTTCCGGGAGCCGTCATTATCAATGGTGATGGTACTGACGAGAGCCTTTTAAGAGAAGAGGGGATTGAGTATGTGGAGAGCTTTGTTCCTCTTACAGGTATTGATGAAGAGAATGTAATGCTTACTCTGTATGCAAGAAAAGTATCTGAAGCTAAATGTATCACTAAGATTACAAGAATGGGATTCAGTAGTGTTATTGACAGCCTTGATTTAGGAAGTGTTATATATCCAAGGTATATAACCTCAGAAGCAATTATTGCATATGTAAGAGCTAAGAAGGAGTCTATGGGAAGCAATAACATACAGACCTTGTATCATTTATTTGACCAGAAGGCAGAAGCTATAGAGTTTAACATTGATAAGGAATCAGGAGTTACGGGCAAGCAGCTTATGGAACTTAAACTGAAGGATAATCTGCTTATAGCACTTATTAACCGTAATGGTAAGATTATTATTCCAAGTGGTACTGACAGTCTTATGGTTGGAGATACTGTGGTTATTGTAACAACTCATACAGGGTTTGATGCTATAACTGATATTCTTAGATAGGAAAGGCTGGGAACATTGATATGAACAGTTCTATAGTAAGATATATTCTTGGACATGTTTTAAAGATAGAAGCAGCACTTATGGTCATTCCTGTGGTTGTTGGCATTATATACAGAGAACAGGCAACATCTGCATTCTTGATAACAATTGCATTATGTGCTGTATGTGGAATTCTTATGACAATTAAAAAGCCTGCCAATACAGTTTTTTATCTGAAGGAGGGGTGTGTTACAACTGCACTCAGCTGGATTCTTATGAGTATATTTGGCTGTCTGCCTTTTTTTATAAGCAGGGAAATTCCTTCATTTACAGATGCACTTTTTGAGACAATATCAGGATTTACAACAACAGGAGCAAGTATATTAAGTGAAGTTGAAGGGCTGTCTCAGAGCATTATGTTCTGGAGATGCTTTACTCACTGGATTGGTGGTATGGGAGTTCTGGTATTTCTGCTTGCAGTAATACCTCTTACAGGTGGCTCTAATATCAATCTTATGAAAGCAGAGAGTCCGGGACCATCAGTGGGAAAACTTGTCCCTAAGATCAGATATACAGCAAGAATACTGTATATTATATATTTTGGGATGACTGTACTTCAGACGGTTCTTCTTCTTTTTGGAGGAATGACATTCCTTGATGCACTTAATACAGCAATGGGAACAGCCGGAACAGGTGGATTTGGTATCAGGAATGACAGCTTTACAAGCTTTTCACCTTATATCCAGTGGGTTGTAACCATATTTATGATATTGTTTGGAGTTAATTTCAACGCATATTATCTTATTGTTCTAAGACAGTTTAAGAAGGCTGTTAAAGTAGAAGAAGTGAGATGTTATTTCGGAATTATCCTTGCGGCAACAGCAATTATATTTGTTAATATATACAGAAGTGTAGGTGCTGTTGAACTCACACTGAGACAGTCAATGTTTCAGGTTGCATCTATTATAACGACAACCGGATTTTCATCAGTAGATTTCGATATGTGGCCGTCACTGTCCAAGTCGGTGCTTGTTGTGCTGATGTTTGTGGGAGCATGTGCCGGAAGTACAGGTGGCGGAATTAAGGTTTCAAGGTTTATAATAGGGGTAAAGACAATATTCAGAGAGATTCAGTCATATATTCATCCTAAGAGTGTTAAGGTGATTAAGACAGAAGGAAAGCCTGTTGATAGTGAAACGTGCAGGTCTGTGAGTATATATTTCATAACATTTATGATGATATTCACAGCATCCTTACTGCTTATTTCTATTGAAGGCAAGGATATTGTGACGAATTTCACAGCAGTAGCCGCGACTATTAATAATATAGGTCCGGGTCTTTCGGCTGTCGGACCGACACAGAATTTTGGAAGTTATTCTGATTTCAGCAAATATGTACTGATGTTTGATATGCTTGCCGGTCGACTGGAGTTATTTCCACTGATAATTCTGTTTACACCTTCAATATGGAAGGATCTTGTAACCAAGAAGGTTTCTGAAAGGAAAATGCGTAGAATAAGAAGGGGTTAAGTATGAGTAATGTATCTGATTATTTGAAATGGAGAGGTGACCTTGATTTTAGCCAGGCGCCATTTAATGACGTGGACAATTTAATACTTGCGCAGATTGCATATGTTGATTTTACTGATATTGTACCGGCACCGGGAAGTATTGAGACTATTACAATTGCGGAAGCGGCAGACACATTTTTTGATACCCATGATGAGAAGGAGATTAAGAAATGCAAATCTTTCATAGGAAAAGCTCCGTATCTTTTAAGGGAGGCAGCAGCAACAAAAAGATTTGGCTCACTTATACTTACTAATTATGTTGATTATGTCGATGGCGGCAAAGAAGAACAGTTTGCGGCATTTCATGTAAGAATTGATAACAGACTTACGTATATTGCTTTCAGGGGAACTGATGATACACTTGTAGGCTGGAAAGAGGACTTTAACATGAGCTTCCTATCACCTGTTCCATCGCAGAAGGATGCAGTAAGATATATTGACACAACCGTGCAGCGTTCAGAAGGAAAGCTGATTCTTGGAGGACATTCCAAAGGTGGTAATCTGGCGGTATATGCATCAGTCTTTGCAAGACCATCAGTTAAGAAAAGAATTATTACTGTTTATAATAATGATGGTCCGGGATTTGACAGTAATTTTGTAAAGCATCCGGATTATCTGGCAATTCTGCCAAGGATTAAGAGTATTGTTCCTTATTGTTCAGTTGTTGGAATGCTTCTTAATCACGATGGAGATTATGAGGTTGTAAAGAGCAGTCAGTCAGGTCTCATGCAGCATGATTCTATGTCATGGCAGGTTATAGGACCAGATTTTGAGACTGAGCAGGATTTAAGCCCTAAGAGTAAAAGGTTAAATACAGCACTGAGTGCATGGATAGACGGACTTACAAGAGAACAGAGAGCAGAATTCGTAGATACATTATTTTCACTGGTAACTGCAAGTGGTGCAAAGAACCTTTCAGAGATAAGTACAGTCAGGTTTAAGAATGTTAATGCGGTTCTTAAGTCTTTCAGGAAACTTGACAAATCAGAACGTGCGATGATACTTAAGATATTTGCTTCGCTTACAGGTGAGATTGGAAAAGCCTATAAGAACAACTAGTAAGGAGATAAAGAATGGGACAGGTTATATCGGCAGGAATATTGTTAGTTGTGGTTGTTGCCATATACATTGCAGTTTCATATAAGCATGAAAAAAGCGGTCTTGGGAAGGGCTGTGATGGTAATTGTGGTTCATGCGGACTTAGAAGCTGTAAGACAGATAAGAAATAGTACTTTACGGAGGATTGAATGAGCAATACTTGTGACAGGCTGAAGCAATGCCGTGTTAAGAGAGGATTATCAAGGGTAGAAGTAGCAGAAATGTTACATATAAGTCCTGATTATCTTGCCCGAGTTGAAACAGGAACTCAGCCGGTTACATACAGGATGATAGAAAGAATAAACAGATATACAGACTGGAATTCAGATTACATCCTGCACGAAATTGACAATACCAATCCTTTTCTGGATATGTATATGACATGCCCGGATAAGAGAAAGAAAGTTTTTATAAGAAATGCTCTCTGTCTGTTTGACAGTATGCTTCAATTTGGGTATAAAGATGAAAGAAAAGTGGGATATTACCACAGAATGATACTTGAAATTGTCAATGGTATGGAATTGGATGTACCTGACAATGTACGTATAGGATATACGCTTACAGAGTTAAGACGGATTCTTGATATGGACAAGCATATGATGGCTCAGGCTGTTGGTATGACAGACAGAAGTTTTTGCTCATTAGAGAACGGATTATCAAAGCCGGATGTCGGGGTACTGCAGATAATATATACGATATACGGCTTTAATATAAAATATTTTATAAGCCGTAATCCGCTTGAATGTGAAGCTATAAGCAATATATACAGGGGTTTTGATGAGCCTTTAAGAGATTTTATTATGAGACGCATCAGGGACGATTATGATGAAATAATAATTATGAGAGGCCGGACGTATGGTAGAGATATATAGAACAGACCAACAGGTTTTAAGTACGCTGGATGATATTCAGGAAGGCTGTTGGATTAATATGGTTGATCCAACTAACAAGGAAATTGAGCAGATAGCAAAACGCTTCGAGATAGAGCCGGAAGATATAGCATCCGCACTGGATGAAGAAGAAAGTTCACGTATTAGTCTTGAAGATGGATATACTGTTATACTTGTGGATATTCCTACACCTGAGGTAAGACATGAAAAGAAAATGTATACAACAATTCCTCTTGGTATAATCCTTAAAAGTGAAGCAATAATTACAGTGTGTAAGATTGACACACCAATTATTAATTATTTTGTAAGGAATAAGGTAAAAGAATTCAGTACTAAGAAAAAAATGCGTTTTATATATCAGATGCTTTTCCGTTCAGCATTTGTATATCAGGCTAATCTTCGTCTTATTGATAAGAAGAGAATAGAGATAGAAGAACGTGTTGATGGAGATACATCAGATACAGATCTTATTGAGCTTCATGAGCTGGAATCTACGCTAGTCTATTTTGCAACATCTCTTCGAGCTAACAGTATTGTGTTAGAAAGACTCAGAAGATATAAAAGACTTGAGCAGTATCCGGAGGATATGGAGCTTCTGGAAGATGTAATGGTTGAGTACCAGCAGGCTATAGAAATGACTACGATATACAGGGATGTCATTGATGGTACAAGGGAACTGATGTCATCAGTAATTGACAGTAAGCTGAATAATGTAATGAAATATCTTACTTCAATTACAATTGTAATGGCTATTCCGACAATAATATCAGGCATATATGGAATGAATGTCGGGGAAGAATGGATGCCGTTTGCAAAGACCCCATTTGGTTTCGAGATAATAAGTGGCATAATGCTTATTATATGCATCATAGTACTGTGGGTATTAAGAAAAAAGAAGATGCTATAAAAATGCAGTGTCTGTATTGAATCTGGTGATTACCAGTTCTGTATACAGACACTGCATTTTTTGGATGATTATTTGTAAATTTCCTGCCAGCGCGATACCATCTCTAAAGCTTCATTCTCAGATGATACCTTTGTAACTATAACCCCATCAAGATAAATTTCGTACACAGGGAACTTCTTGGTCATATTGCCATGATTGACCTCGACTCTGTTATACTTTACGCGTTCCATTAGAAAACCTCCTCATATTTAATAATAGTGCTTCAAGCTAAAATCAACAATATGTTGTATTATATCACGATGTACAACAAAATGAAATACTATATTTGGTATTAGTACTAAAGTACCAAAAAATTAAGAGGAGTGCTTCAGAATACTTGTAAAATTGTAATATATATAATATAATTTTACTATTGAAATCCGGAATTAGTTATCGATAATTAATAATAAATAGCATGAGGTACCAACATGGATGATAAAGTGACAGAAAAAGAAAGATATGAAATTATACACAAAATGAGCAGGAGAGTCGCATCTGTTGACAAATATTGTGTAGTAAGTGTTTCTAACAAAGCTTTTGAAGAATATTTCGGACATATTGTAGATACGCTTCTTGAAGTGGTAGCACCACAGGATAAAGAAAGGCTGATAAATTTTATAGATAATTATGATGGTACCGCTAAGAGTGGAATGTTTAAGTTTATTAATGCACGGGGAGAGGAAAGATATAATCATCTTTTTGTATATCAGCAGCGCGGTGCTGGCAATGAACATATGAGAGATATTGAGCTTGTAGATGTTGAGTCAATTGAGGAGACCAATAAAAGCCTCAGGGATGATGTAACAAAGCATAAGATGCTTCTTGGATTAGACCGTGAATACACATTTACATATAACAGGGATAATAATATTTTCAGTATGTACAGGTATGATGTTGATTCAAGGGATATTATATATAAAGCTGACATTGATGACTGGAAGAAGCGGATGCTTTCAGAAGGATATATAGAGAAAAGTGATAAGGAAATGTTCACTAACTTTATATCTGAGGTGCGTTCATACACACAGACATTCTCAACAAAGTTTAAGACCAGCATGCGTACATATAACAAGGTTATGGAAACGTTGAGATTCATTGGAACTGTTATGACTAAGAGCGATGGAGGAAAGATTGTTGTTGGCAGGGTCATTCCAGAGGTAGATAATCGTAGTTATAACCAGATTTCAGATATGATAGAGGAGTTACAGTTTGATTCTCTCACGCATGTATATAATAAAAAAACAATAACTGCTTATGCTGAAAAGTGTCTTAAAGAAGAAAAGAATAACAGGGTCACAATAGCTATTCTTGATGTGGATCATTTTAAGAAGGTCAATGATGTGTATGGTCATATGTATGGAGATAAGATTCTTGCCAGAGTAGGACGAAAGCTTAAGGAAGTGGTTGGTGAGGATGGAGTTGTCGGAAGAATAGGCGGCGATGAATTTATCATTGTGTTTAATGGCATTAATGATGAACATGCATTAAGAGGAATGCTAAGAGCGATAAGAACACAGATTAAATGGGAATTTGTTGATGATTTTGAAGACCTGACTATAACATGTTCTATTGGAGCATCATATAGTCCAAATAATGGCACAGAATATGAAGAACTTTTCAAAAAAGCAGATTATTGCTTGTATGTTGCTAAGGAAAAGGGAAGAGACAGATATGTATTTTTCAGGGATGATCTTCATAAGGAATCATATGAGAATTCGCTTAATGTTAAGGATAAGAATGTTAATGATGGCAGAGAGATGAAGGAACTTCGTTTTCTGTCAGGAATAATGGAAGAATTTGCACAGGATAGAAGAAAAGCTGTTGATGAACTGCTTCATCATATGTATGATTCTTTTAAGCTTGACAGTATTAATCTGTATTGGGGACATAACCTTAGCAGGACATATTATATCGGAGTAGAACTGGGCGGTTCAATGAATGCAGGCTATGTTAATACAGAAGAATTCAGGAAGCTTCTTGGTGGAAAGAATCATGTTGCTGTTGGATTTGTTGGAAGACAGACAGATATTGCACCGGAATTTGGGATGGCAATGAGAGAAAAGAGGGTTTTTTCTACCGTACAATGCATAGTTGGAACACAGAACAATGTTAAGGGAATATTTACAATCGACCGTTGTAAGGAATCGTCACAGTGGGCTGAGTATGAAATAGAAATGGCGGTAGTAGCGGCTTCTCTTATTAATATTATTGCTGAATCTGAAAATAATTAATTAATATATTTTATTACAAGATATTGTGTTTTTGATTGACTTACAAGCCTATATGTTGTATAATCAAATCTGCTTGGGAAACCGCATGAATACTGGGTTCCCGGCAGATTTTTTTTCATGTGTATGATTACACATGGTGTTATTAATGATTATTCATGGGGACATGAAAGTATTTATGTGAGGGTTTGAAGTATGAAAATTATTAAAAGAAGTGGGTCAGAGGTTACATTTGATATAAGTAAAATCATGGCCGCCGTATCAAAAGCCAATATGGAAGTTGTCCATAGCGAAAGACTGTCAGAAGAACAGATTGAAACAATATCTAATAATGTTGAGAGCATCTGTAAAGAAATGAACCGTTCATTAAGTGTTGAGGAAATTCAGGATCTTGTAGAAAACCAGATTATGAATTTAAGAGCATTTGCAGTTGCAAGAAAGTATATTACATATCGTTATAAGAGAGCACTTGTGCGTAAATCTAATTCAACAGATGAGCAGATATTGAGCCTTCTTGAGTGTAATAATGAGGAAGTAAAGCAGGAAAATTCTAATAAGAACCCTACTGTTAACAGTGTACAGAGAGATTATATGGCAGGAGAGGTAAGTAAGGATATTACTAAAAGACTTCTTCTTCCAGCAGATATTGTTGATGCACATGAGCAGGGACTTATACATTTCCACGATGCAGATTACTTTGCCCAGCATATGCATAACTGCTGTCTTGTTAATCTTGAGGATATGTTACAGAATGGAACTGTAATAAGTGAGACTATGATTGAGAAGCCACATAGCTTTTCTACAGCATGTAATATCGCAACTCAGGCAATTGCACAGATTGCAAGTTCACAGTATGGTGGACAGAGTATATCACTTGCACATCTTGCTCCGTTTGTTCAGGTAAGCCGTGAGAAATTTATTGGTCAGGTAAGGGATGAATTTGAGAGAACAGGAATAGAAGCATCAGAAGAGAAGATTAAAGAGGTCGCTGAACTTCGTGTGAGAGATGAGATTAAGCGTGGTGTCCAGATGATTCAGTATCAGGTTATCACACTTATGACAACAAATGGTCAGGCTCCATTTGTTACTGTATTCATGTATCTTGATGAAGTTCCAGAAGGAAGAACAAGAGAAGATCTTGCTCTTGTTACAGAGGAAGTTCTTAAACAGAGAATGCAGGGGGTTAAGAATGAAAAGGGTGTATGGATTACACCAGCTTTCCCTAAGCTTATATATGTTCTTGAGGAGGACAATATAAGAGAAGGCAGCAAGTATTGGGAACTTACAAAGCTGGCAGCAGAATGTACAGCTAAGAGAATGGTTCCTGATTATATATCTGAAAAGAAGATGAAGGAATTAAAGGTTGATGCCAATGGCAATGGACAGTGTTTCCCATGTATGGGATGCAGAAGCTTCCTTACACCATATATTGATCCGGAAACAGGAAAGCCAAAGTATTATGGCAGATTTAATCAGGGTGTTGTAACTCTTAACCTTGTTGATGTTGCATGTTCATCAGGCAAGGATATGGATAAGTTCTGGAGTATCCTTGATGAGAGACTGGAACTCTGTAAGAGAGCACTTATGTGCAGACATTACAGACTTAAAGGAACACCTTCAGATGTTGCTCCAATTCTCTGGCAGAATGGTGCACTTGCAAGACTTAAGAAGGGTGAAACAATTGACAAGCTTCTTTATGGCGGATATTCAACAATTTCTCTTGGATATGCAGGACTTTGTGAGTGTACATATTATATGAAGGGAGTTACACATACTAAGTCAGAAGGCACAGAATTTGCACTTGAGGTAATGAAACATCTTAACAATATATGTAAAAAATGGGCGGCAGAGACTAATATTGATTTCTCTCTTTATGGTACACCACTTGAATCAACAACTTATAAGTTTGCTAAGTGTTTACAGAAGAGATTCGGTAAGATTGCCGGCGTAACAGATAAGAATTATATAACTAACAGTTATCATGTTCATGTAACAGAGAATATCAACGCATTTGACAAGCTGAAATTTGAATCACAGTTCCAGGAATTATCACCAGGTGGTGCTATCAGCTATGTTGAAGTTCCTGATATGCAGAATAACATTCCTGCAGTACTTAAGGTTATGCAGTACATTTATGATAATATTATGTATGCGGAGCTTAATACTAAGAGTGATTACTGTCAGGAATGTGGCTACACAGGACAGATTCAGATTATTACAGATGATGACGGAAAGCTTATATGGGAGTGCCCTAACTGCGGAAACCGTAATCAGGATAAGATGAATGTTGCAAGAAGAACTTGCGGATATATCGGAACACAGTTCTGGAATCAGGGAAGAACTCAGGAGATTAAGGAGAGAGTGCTTCATCTGTAAGATTAAATATAATATGGCAGGACATAGGATTAATTCCATGTCCTGCCATTATTTTATATATTGGAAAAATGTTATGTTAGTATTGTGCAAAATATTCGTGTTCGCGCATGCCATAAACTGCTGCAAACAGAATTGAAAGCACAACAGCAAATGACACAAATACAACTACAAATCCTATATCCTTGATTGTCATAATCAGGGACAGGATTGTCCATATGCTGGTGTATATGAGCTTGACAATCAGGTTGCGTCTAATGTGCTTTGGGTTGCGGTTTTTCTTATATAATTAAATCCCCTCGTATGATATTGATAGTAAAACTATATAATATTTATTCGTTATAAACAAGAAATATTGGTTCTTATTATGTCATCTATGTAATTAGCATTAATTGGAGTGTTGGATGTTTCAAATGTGGCTATGAAATTCTTGCCTAGAATGTAACCTGAATTTGCATAGTCATTAATTTTTCTGATGGCATTGCAGGCATATTCTGCATTATCCATAATACCGAAGTGCTCCCATATGTATTCCTGTCTTGTACTGACATTAAGGCAGGTAAAGTCAGGATGAGTAATGACCCCGGATTGCAATTGCAAAGGACATTCATATCGATAAGGAATATTATAACGATAAAGCTTGTTAGCAATGATTATTTCTGATTTGGATCTTACACGTTCTCCTTTATCAGTATAATATTCAGCATAGTCAGGACTGAAACCAAGAGATGTGTATTCAAGAGATTTCCAATCAGCAATAAATTCCTCATCAGATACATAAACAGGAGTTACTATCTGCTTGCGGCTGTTGTTAAGAGAATCATAAATATGCTGGATTTTATCAGGTCTGTATTGGTCAAGTATTCTTTGAAGAAAATCTAACTCCTTTATCAGACATGTCTCTACTTTTAAATCATAGTCTTTTTGCGCAAGTTTAATTGCCAGATTATAGTTATTCTTCTTGATGTATTTACCCTTAGTGTCCCCTACTTTAACTTTATGATAATATTGGCAGCCATTTGCTTTTTGTGCAGTCCTTAAAGAACCATCAGGAGCATGGGAAATTCTGCTATGTATATTGCTAAGAATAGATGATAATTCTTCATGTCGTTTCATAACAGACTCTTTAATTGTATCAGGTGTCAGCATACTGATGTGTTCTACATTATGATTGCTTTTCATCAAACCCTCCTTATACGAGTTAGGACAAACACTGGATAGTGACAAAAACTTTTATAAAATAACTTTACAAAAGTACTGGAAATTCTTATTTAACTGTTGTAATATGATAGCAGAGAAATATCTGCATAAGCAGAAATAAATTATTGAGCCGTAAACTGGCAGAAAGAGGTCATATATGTGGATAGCAGATTTAGGAAATGGACGATACAAGAATCCAATACTTTACGCTGATTATTCAGATCCGGACGCAATCCGTGTCGGTGATGATTATTTTATGATATCATCAAGCTTTTCTAATGCACCGGCTATGCCGTTGCTTCATTCTAAGGACCTTGTAAACTGGAAGGTTGTTAACTACATTTTGGCTGAAATTCCAGAATTCAGATATAGAAATCCAATTCATGGATGCGGAGGGTGGGCACCTGCCATAAGATATCATGAGGGTACATATTATGTGTGCTTCCCAATGCCAGATGAAGGAATATATATGACTACAGCAACAGACCCTTATGGTGAGTGGAGTAAGCCAGTGAATATAAGACCGGGCGCAGGCTGGATTGATCCATGCCCATTCTGGGATGAGGACGGAAAGGCATATCTTGTTGCAGGAGTTGCCAAGAGTCGTATCGGATACAAGAGTGTGCTTCATATGGTAGAGATGCAGCCAGATGGAATGGGGCTTATTGGTGAGGAAAAGATTATATTTGACGGTAACTTAAATGACCAGATTACAATAGAAGGTCCTAAGATGTATAAGCGAAACGGATGGTATTATATATTTGCACCGGCTGGCGGTGTTAAGACAGGCTGGCAGACAGTGTTAAGGTCGAAAAATGTGTTTGGACCATATGAGTATAAAGTGGTTATGAGACAGGGAGATTCGCCTGTCAATGGACCTCATCAGGGTGCATGGGTTGATACAGTTACAGGACAGGACTGGTTCATACATTTTCAGGATGTGTATGCAGCAGGCAGAATAACACATCTGCAGCCAATGAGCTGGGAAAATGACTGGCCTGTAATTGGAGTTAAGAAGGATGGCAATGATTACGGCGAGCCTGTGATGGAGTACGAAAAACCTGATGTCGGTGCCGTTTATGAAATATGTGAGCCAGATACTACAGATGAATTCACAGAAGATACTTTGGGACTGCAGTGGCAGTGGAATGCCAACCCTGATAGTGACTGGGCGCAGTTTGGCACTGATGAAAGTGGAAATGTGTCTGATGACGGTTCTTATATAAAGCTTAATGCGGTTGGCAGAGCATCAAACAGACCAATTGGCGATTACAGAAATCTTCTCCTGCAGAAGTGGCCAGCACCGGAATTTAGCTGTATTACTAAGATGAATATCAGCGGAATGGCTGATGGTGATAATGCCGGATTCATTCATATGGGAATGGATTATCTGGCAGCAGATGTGACTGTAAAAGATGGGAAGATGGAAGTGTATGCAGTAAAGGGTGTGCAGCAGTTTGACTGTGACCAGGCTTATACTAAAGAGACTAAAGAATTGCTTGCTTCATACGATAATCTTAAGGAAATATATTTCAGATACACAGTTAAAAAGACAGGAACTAAAAACTATGTTGAGGGAGGACTTCCTGTTAAGGAAGCACCAGTTGAGACAGTAACAATAGAGATAAGCACAGACGGAAAAGAATACACCAGCCCTGTTTCCGTTATTGCCAAAGCCGGAAGATGGGTTGGTGTAAAGAGCGGTGTATATGTATCACATGATAATTCTGCAGAGAATAAAAACAAAGGCTTTGTTACGGTAGATTATGTAAGATACAGCCGTTAAATATTCGTAATGTTTTTCTTAGCCCACAATTCAAGGGCTTTCGCATTATTGGAAATAAGGTCGAGGGATTCAAGTATCTGCTTGAATTCCTCCTGTTCTCCAATATCAACCTGGCCATCAGCAGAGATATTGATAATAGAAGCACGCAGGTTTTCAATATCATTCAAAGAACCAAGCATTTTTAATGATAATCTGTCAAATGAATTAATCTCAACTTCCTTCATTGTAAGTCTTCCAATTGGACATTCGCTTGAACAGTAATTATAACAAAGCTCAGGAGCATTATAGCATTTTGCCATAGATACAACCTCGTCTGCATAAGGTGTTACATTGCCAAGTTCAATTCTTGCAAGTCTTGTTCGGTCTATACCTACGACATCTGAAGCTGCTTCACGGCTTTCAAAGTCAGTATTTTTCTGTGCAGCAGAAAATCTTGCCTGATAATATCTGTTATCAGATGCTTTAGTTGCTTTCTTCATAGTTAATACCTCTCCCCTTTAGTATATTTAATGTGTTAGTAAAATACATGATCTCCTATAACGGTTCCGCCCACATCGACAGAACTGTCATATATATGAAAATATAGTGCGTTAATATTGATATAACCATTAAGTACATCGACGGCTGCCTGGGTGCAGGCTGCATTCGCACCTCTTGCAAGGACTATTGCAAATCGTCCGCTGGCAACAGGTGAAAACTGGTAAGGTGCATATATTACGCCGCTTATGCTGTTGGCAAAGCGAGGGTCTGCAACTCTGTTGATAACAACGCTTCCTACAGCACATTTGCCCTCATATGACTGGTTGCCGGCTTCACATTCAATAATTGCTGCGAGCATTGCAACATCTTCAGCAGTGTGATTCTTAAGAACATTGTTAAGAGCGTTCTGGTCAACCATAGCAGAGCCGGAAGATGAATTATTGCCTGTATTACCGGCGTTATTGACTTTGTCAGCCTCTTCCTGAGCTTTTTTTGCAGCTTCAAGGGCTTCCATTTCACGGCGCTGACGCTCTAACATTTCCTGTTCAATTTGCTTTTCGTATTCAAGTGCAAGTGCTTCTGCATCAGTAATGCTGTCGCTTGTAGTGTCAAGCTCTGTCTGGCATTGTGAGAGAAGCACAGCAAAATTATCAGCTTCGCGGGCTGCATCATCTTTAAGAGTGACAAGTTCGGTCATCTCTTCTTCAAGCTTTGCCTGAGTTTCTTTAAGAGAAGCCAGAAGGTCACTTAATTCCTGCATCTTCTGGTGGTCATAATTAGAAATCTGCTGGATATATTCTGACTTGGATAAAAGGTCAGAAAGGCTTTCAGCCGACAGAAGCGTTGACAGGATAGTAGCATTATTATTCTCATACATAAACTGAATACGAAGTTTCATGGCGGCGTACTGCTGGTCAATCTCTTCCTGCATGCTTGCTATATCTTCATTAGAGCGCTCAATTTCAGTCTGCTTGGCATTAATCGCATCTTCAATAGAGGCGATTTTTTCACCGGAAGCAGACAGCTTCTCGTTAAGCTCCCCGTAAGATGCATTGAGTTCGCTCTGTTTATTTCTTAATTCTTCAAGCTGTTTATTAACAGCGTCGAGGTCATCCTGTGTATCAGCCATCAACTGGTCAGGATAAGCAAAAAATGGAACAGCAAATGTAGCTGCCATTATAAATGTAAGACCAGCGGCCGTTAATTTCCGTAATTTTAATCTGATAAAATGTTTCACATAGACTCCTAGTAATCATTATATTTTTATAAACAAAAATCAATATTAGTATAAAATGTGCTGGAATAAATTGCAAGCCAAGCTTTCCATGGTGTATATTAATTGAGGACTGCAGATTGGGAATTGGTCTGCGTCTTAAATGTTGTGTATATCAGTTGCGGTGTCTGACTATAGCATACGCTTGAATAATCCAAGCTGTGTGTAACTTAATGTCGCTATATACATAAGGGCGGTGCGTCAAATCTCGTTCAAGCGAAGCGCGTTTGATTTGACACACCGTAATAAACTCTGTAGATAGCGGCATTTAGTTACACTAAGCGCAGGATTCCTGAAAGCGTATGCTATAGTCAGATGCCACAACGTCATGTACGCAAGTTGAAGGATGCAGACCAATGCCCAATCCGCAGCCCGCAATAAAATAAAAGGAGTATTCCATGCTTGAATTAAATGATATAAAGAAAGACTATGTGTCTGGTTCTACTACTGTGAGCGCACTTAAGGGCATTAATCTTAGGTTCAGGGACTGTGAGTTCGTGTCGATTCTTGGACAGTCTGGATGTGGTAAGACTACTATGCTTAATATTATAGGCGGACTTGATAAGTATACGAGCGGCGACCTTAAGATAAATGGAGTGTCAACTAAGAATTATAAGGACAGAGACTGGGATTTTTACAGAAATAATTCTATTGGTTTTGTGTTCCAGAGTTACAATCTGATTCCGCACCAGACTGTTTTATCTAATGTAGAGCTTGCACTTACGCTTTCAGGTGTATCTAAGGCAGAGAGAAAGAAAAGAGCTATAGAGGCACTTGAGAAAGTTGGACTTGGAGAGCAGATTCACAAGAAGCCTAATCAGATGTCAGGTGGACAGATGCAGAGGGTTGCTATTGCAAGAGCACTTGTAAATAATCCTGATATCCTGCTTGCTGATGAGCCCACAGGAGCACTTGACACAGAGACAAGTATCCAGATTATGGAGCTTTTAAAGGAGATATCAAAGGACAGACTTATAATTATGGTAACTCATAATCCGGAGCTTGCCAAGGATTATTCTACAAGAATAGTCAGACTATTAGATGGTGTGATAACTGATGACTCTGATCCATATTTGTTAGAAGATATGGAAGCTGATATCAGGGCTAAAGAGGCTGCTAAGGTTAAGATATCAGAAAAGAAGATTAAAAAGTCAGGAAAGAAGCAGAAAACATCTATGTCATTCTTTACAGCACTTTCCCTTTCCTTTAATAACCTGATGACTAAGAAAACAAGAACGATTCTTACTGCATTTGCAGGAAGCATAGGAATTATCGGTATTGCAATGATTCTGTCTATCTCAAATGGTATACAGTTATACATAGACAGGGTTCAGAGAGATACGCTTTCGAGTTATCCTATAACACTTCAGGCGGAAGCTATTGATATAAGCAGTATGGTATCAAGCATGACAGGTAATTCGGATTCAGAAGAGCATGAGGATAAGTCTAAAATATATTCTAACGATATCATGGGTGATATGATTAATACCATGGTAAAGGAAGTTAAGAGCAATAACCTTTCTGAGTTTAAGAAATACATTGAAAACGGCAGCTCTGACATTAAGTCATATGTAAGTGATATACAGTATTCATATGATGTTCCTCTTAACATTTATATGAAGGATACTTCTAACGGTGTTGAGCAGTTAAACCCAGGTACAATGTTTGATTCGATATATGGCGAAGGTGCAACAAGCGCATCTTCTTCAATGTCATCTGGTATGGGCATGGGAATGTTTTCTAACAGCAGTGTGTGGAACCAGCTTTTAGGAAACCAGCAGGTTCTTGATGAGCAGTATGATGTCCTTGCAGGACACTGGCCAGAGAATTTCAATGAGGTTGTGCTTGTTGCAGATAAGAATAATGAGGTTGATGATTATACACTTTACTCACTAGGTCTTAAAGACCCTGAGGAAGTAAGAACACTCTTTAAGAAAATGATGGTTGGTGAATCATACGAAACAGAAAAGGATATAAGCTATACATTTGACGAGATTCTTGATACAGAGTTTAAGCTTGTTATGCCTACAGACATGTATAAGTACAATGATGTGACTGGTACATGGGACGATTACAGCAAAGATGATAAGTATATGACAAATGTTGTAAATAACGGAACAGACATTAAAGTATGTGGAATAATCAGACCTAATGATGATGCAGTTAGTACTTCACTTTCAAGTGGAATCGGTTATACAGCAAAGCTTACTGAATACATTATCGAGGAAGTAAAAAACAGTGAGATAGCCAAGGCACAGCTTGCTGATACAAGTGTTGATGTATTTACAGGAGTTCCATTCGACAATGACAGGAATACAGAGATTACAATGGATGATGTAAATGCATATATGGCAACACTTTCACCAGAGGAAAGCGCTCAGATGCAGGCAATGACAAGTGGAATGAGCGATGATCAGATACTACAGCTTTTCTCAGCGTCACTAAAGGCTAGAACAACAGATGCAACATTAGACAGCAATAAGTCGAAGCTTGGAATTACAGACCTTGATACACCTTCACAGATAGATATATATGCAACTGATTTTGATTCTAAGGAGAAGGTTCAGAATATTATCAAGGATTACAATAAGCTGCAACAGGACGATGGCAAGGAAGAAAATGTTATTAACTACACAGATTATGTTGGAATAATGATGTCATCAGTAAGTACAATTATTAATGCAATTTCATATGTTTTAATAGCATTTGTTGCAATATCACTTATAGTTTCTTCAATAATGATAGGTATTATCACATACATTTCAGTACTTGAAAGAACTAAGGAAATTGGAGTATTAAGAAGTATTGGTGCTTCTAAGAAAGATGTTTCAAGAATATTCAATGCAGAGACACTTATTGAAGGTTTTGTCTCAGGCGCACTCGGCATTGTTGTAACTTTATTGTTGTGCATACCTGCAAATGCGTTGATTAAGCACCTTACAGACATTTCCAATGTTGCACAGCTTCCGATTGCAGGAGGAGTAATACTTATAATAATAAGCATGTTCCTTACATTTATTGCTGGACTTATCCCAGCAAAGCTTGCAGCTAAAAAAGACCCTGTTGTGGCATTAAGAAGTGAATAATGTCTTTACTTTAAAACTTCACTGTGTTAAAATTTAAAAGTAATAAGCCAATGTTATTTTTGGAAAACCGGGGTGGATAATTATGAACAATAAGTTAAAGACACAGGCTGTTGAGCAGCTTTTTCAGGCAATATTAAGTCTTAAGGATTTAGATGAAGCATACGATTTTTTTGAGGATGTATGTACAATTAACGAGATTTTATCCTTATCCCAGAGATTTGAGGTTGCCAAGATGTTAAGAGAACACAGGACATATCTTGATATTGCAGAGAAGACAGGCGCGTCTACTGCCACAATCAGCAGGGTAAACCGTTCACTTAATTATGGTAATGACGGGTATGACAGAGTATTTGAAAGACTTGGCATGCTTGAGAAAGAGTCAGAAGATAATAAGTAATATATGAAGCAATGTAAAAGGGAACTGTCAGTACTGGCAGTTCCCTTAATTTATATGGATTATTTCTTTTTGTCTGTTTTATCAGATTTTTCAGGATGCTTTGGCGCATGCTTGGCAGAGTAATCATCAATCAGACTTTCAATCATGTTCTTCTTCATGTATACATCAAAGCTTAAAAGGCATACAAGACTGAAGAACTGCAAGAATTCTCTGTCATCATCATCCTTTACATCTGTAAATGCATTGCTTGCCTGTTCAGACTTTGCAAATATATCTTTAGATAATGGCCTTGCAAGAGAGGATTCCATTGAAAAAATCTCTTTATATATATAATCCAGATCCGGCTTGGAACCTTCATCAAAGAATTTCTCAGTGAGAGGATTGAGCATTTTCTGTATATCACTTATTGAGAGAATGTTCTTAAAGTAATAGATAAATGTAAGGATATATATGTGTTCCTTAGAGTACTTTTTCTTTACTGGTGATGGCAGCAGATTGTTTTTAGCATAGTTGTTAATCATTGTTTTGGTTAGTACTTTATCATCAGTGGTACGCTTTGTATCGTGAAGATGTTCATACATAAATGTTGTAACCTGATCCATGTACAGGTTGATGTTAGGCACATCTCCGGGTTTTATATAGTTAAGAGCGGACATATCTTTAAGAATACCACTCATAAGCTCTTTAATATCGTTGTTCATATGTTCCTCATTTCTTTAAAAATGCGTATTCATGAGAGAATACATTTATATTAATGTTTAAGCTATATTATATAGTTTTTAAAACCACATTTCAAGTAGGAATAATATAATGAACTTTAGCATAGTGTAATGTGCATATTATGATATTTTAATATTTATTACAAGAATATAAAATATGTTTCATAGGAGCAAATATTCGTGACTTTTTACTCCTGATATATTATAATGAAAAAGGTTTTTTAAGAATTCTGGGAGACAGAATTCGGATGCACCAGAGGGTGATATGTGCCAGAAAGCGGCACAGGAATGGAGGATTATTATGGGTATTTTAACAAGATTCAAGGACATTATGAGCGCTAACATCAATGCACTTCTCGATAAGTGTGAAGATCCAGAGAAGATGATTGACCAGTACATGAGAAATCTTGAGAGCGACCTTGGAAAGGTTAAGGCAGAGACAGCTTCAGTTATGGCTGAGGAGACAAGATGTAAAAGAGAGCTTGATGAATGCACAGCAGATGTTGCCAAGTATCAGTCATATGCAGAAAAGGCTCTTCGGGCTGGCAACGAGGCAGATGCAAGAACATTCCTTGAGAAGAAGCAGCAGTTAGTTTCTAAGCAGGTTACATTACAGCAGACATATAATATTGCAGCAGACAATGCAGCTAAGATGCGTCAGATGCATGATAAGCTCTGCAAGGATATCCAGTCTCTTGAAGCAAGAAGAGATGCAGTTAAGGCTAAGGTTGCAGCAGCTAAGGCTCAGGAGAGAATCAACAAGGTTGGTTCAAGTGTTAACAGTGTTGGAACAAGCATGGATGCATTCGGTAAGATGGAGGCTAAGGCTAATAAGATGCTTGACGAGGCTAATGCAATGGCAGAGCTTAACCAGACACAGCTTGAGGCAGATGTTGACAGTCTTGCAGCTAAGTATGATGCAGAGCCAGCTAATACAGCAGTTGATGATGAATTAGCAGCACTTAAGGCTCAGATGGGCTTATAATTCAGAAGCACATTTATAATGAGATAAGCAATACATAGATAAGGAGAGGGAACATGGGATTATTCAAAGGGCAGTTTGCCAACGTAGTTGAATGGGAAGAGTACAGAGATGATATAATCTTCTGGAAATGGACCAACAGAGAAATCAAGAAAGGCAGTAAGCTGATTATCCGCGCCGGCCAGGATGCAATCTTTATGTACAATGGTAAGATTGAAGGTATTTTTAAGGACGAGGGAAGCTTTGATATTGAATCACAGATTATTCCATTCTTATCAACACTTAAAGGCTTTAAGTTTGGCTTCAACAGTGGAGTAAGAGCTGAAGTTTTATTCGTTAATACTAAGGAATTCACAGAGAAGTGGGGAACTAAGAATCCTATTCTTATTCCAACACAGGCACTTCCAGGTGGCATGCCAATAAGAGCTTTCGGTAACTTCTCGTTTTCAGTATCTGATTACATTACGCTTATAGACAAGGTAGCAGGTGTAAAGCAGATGTACACTGTTGCAGATGTTAAGGAAAGAATATCAGCAGTTCTTGACCAGCTTCTTATGAAGTGGATTTCTAAAGAAGGCAAGGATATGTTTAATCTTCAGGCTAATGCTTATGATATCTCAGCGGGTATTAAGACAGACCTTGATATGGAGATGAGCAAGTTAGGAATCACAATAACAAGCTTTACTATCTCAAGCTTCTCTTATCCGGAAGAAGTACAGAAGATGACTAATAAGGCAGCTTCTCAGGCAATGGTTGGAGATATGAACAGATATACACAGATGGCTATGGCTGATAGTATCGGCAATTCAAGAGGCGGTTCGAATATTGCCAGTGATATGATGCAGCTCCAGATGGGAATGCAGGTTGGACAGCAGATGATGAATAACATGAATACTGCAATGAATAATAATGCAAATGTGTCAGGTGGCACAGCACCTAAGTTCTGTCCTAACTGTGGAACACCAACTAATGGCGCTAAGTTCTGTTCTAACTGTGGAACAAAGCTTGCATAATCTGACAATTAGTAATATGTGAATTTAATAAATAACAATCAGGGATGTTGTCATATTGGCTTGGCAACATCCCGTTGTTTTTGTATAATGTGGTAGTTGGCAGAAATAAGGTGGATATAGATTTCACATTTGCATGAAGGTGGATATATGAGATTAGAAGATTTGAATGACAGCCAGAAAAGGGCAGTTAAATATACAGATGGCGCGCTGCTTATTATTGCTGGGGCAGGCTCAGGAAAGACGCGTGTGCTTACGAACAGAATTGCATATTTAATAGAAGAATGCGGAGTAGACCCATATAATATTATGGCAATTACATTTACTAATAAAGCTGCAAGAGAGATGAAAGAACGAGTTGAGACTACTGTGGCACAGGGTGCAGGGGCTGTATGGGTAAGTACATTCCACTCAACATGCGTGAGAATTTTAAGAAGATACATAGACAGAATTGGATACGATAATAACTTTACGATATATGATACGGACGACCAGAAGTCTGTAATCAAGGATATATGTAAGAAGATGAATATAGATACGAAGATGCTTAAAGAGCGTGCAATTATGAGTAAGATTTCATCTGCTAAAGATGAGTTAAAGACTCCTGATGAGTTCGAGCTTGAGGCAGGTAACGACTATAATCTTAGAAGAATTGCAGGTGTATACAGAGAATATCAGAAGACGCTTAAGCTTAACAATGCACTTGACTTTGATGACCTGATATTCAAGACGGTTGAGCTGTTCCAGAGTGATGCAGAGGTACTTGAGCATTATCAGGACAGATTCAGATATATAATGGTCGACGAGTATCAGGATACTAATACATCACAGTTTAAGCTTGTTGCAATGCTTGCAGCAAAGTATGGCAATATATGTGTGGTTGGTGATGATGACCAGTCTATATATAAGTTCCGTGGAGCAAACATTTATAATATTCTTAACTTTGAAAATGTGTTCACAGGCGCTAAGGTTATAAAGCTTGAGCAGAATTACCGTTCGACGCAGACTATTCTTAATGCTGCAAATGCTGTGATAAGTAATAATATTGGCAGAAAGAGCAAGTCACTCTGGACTGATAACGGAGAGGGCGAGAAGGTCAATTATACTCTGTATGAGAACGGGTATGATGAGGCAGAAGGCGTTGCGAGTGGTATTGCAGAGTATGTAAGGGATGGCTGGAATTATAATGATGTTGCCATTCTTTACAGAACTAATGCACAGTCAAGAGCGCTCGAAGAAAAGCTGATGATTCACAACATTCCATATAAGATATATGGCGGACAGAATTTCTATCAGCGAAAGGAAATCAAAGATATTCTTGCTTATCTTAAAACTATTGATAATGGTCTTGATGGTCAGGCGGTTAAGCGAATTATAAATGTTCCGAAGAGGGGGATTGGTAATACTACGATTGACAGATTGCAGGAATATGCAGATTTTAATGATATTACTTTCTGGGAAGCACTTGTCAATGCAAAGGATATTGACACAATAAAGAATGCGGCACTTTCCAAGTTAGAGCCATTTGTTGACCTTATTGGAAGACTGCGTGCCAAGGAAGAATTTATGTCATTAAAGGAGCTTGCTGAGGCTGTAATTGAGGATACAGGATATATTGAGAGCCTTTCACAGAATGAAACGGTGGAAGAGGTTGAGGCAAGACGCGAGAATCTGGATGAATTCATTAATAAGGTTGTAAGCTATGAGGAGAGCTGTAAAGAAGCAGGCGAAGAGCCTACACTTTCAGGACTTCTTGAAGAAGTTGCTTTAATAGCGGATATTGATAATCTTGATGAGTCAGAGCCTCATGTAATGCTTATGACGCTGCACAGTGCGAAAGGTCTGGAATTTCCAATCGTGTATATGACAGGAATGGAGGACGGACTTTTCCCAAGCTATATGACAATTGTGTCAGATGATTCAACTGAGATAGAGGAAGAGAGAAGACTGTGCTATGTTGGAATAACAAGAGCAGAGAAAATACTTAATCTTACAAGTGCCAAGTCACGTATGGTGCGTGGTGAAACACAGATGAATAAGGTTTCAAGATTTATTAATGAAATTCCTAAGGATTATATGCACATAGAAAACAATTCCAGTGGGTATGCTAAAGGCAGGATTGCATATGGCGGGACATCAGATGAGCCGGATACAACAGGCATTAACATGCGTGCAACAGCCAGATCAATTCTTAGCAGCTACGGAAGCGGCACACCAGGCGGAAGGGCAGCAGGAACATATAGTTCAAGAAAGGTTAAGATAAATGGTGGTTCTAATCCGGGATTTGGAAAAGACCCTATGGAACTATTTGACCTTAAGAAACCAGAAAAGAGAAAGACTCCGGCAGATTCTGTAAGAAATGCTTATGCAGGAGTGCCTACACGAAGCGGCTTATCTTCAAGAAATGTAATAGGTGCTGCAAGAGGTGCAGATATAAGTGCAAAATCTTCAGGTGGACTTGGCTACAGTGTTGGTGATATGGTGAGCCATGTGAAATTCGGCGAAGGAAAGGTACTTGCTATAGAGGATTCAGCAAGAGACTATATGGTAACAGTTGAATTTGCAGAGTACGGACAGAAGAAAATGCTGGCAGGATTTGCCAGACTTAAAAAACTATAATGACAAATGTTTAACGCTATGCTATAATACATTTATTAAATCCGTGGTATGAAAGGAGATATTGTTATGAGTAAAGAAAAATTAGATGAGCTTATCGCAGCTACTAAATTAGGAGAACTTATTAGCAAGAAGGAAGATGAAGATAAGAAATGCTGCAAGAAGTGCAGCACAATTATCATAGCTGTTCTTGCTATCGTTGGTGCAGTTGCAGCAGTTGCTGGTATCGCTTATGCTGTATACAGATATTTTACACCAGATTATTTAGATGACTTCGATGATGAAGATTTCGAAGACGAAGATTTTGACGATGATTTCGAGGATGAAGACATCGAGAAGTAATGTAATAAGTGCGATATGATTGAAAGCCACAGCCAGCTTGATATGTCCATTAGGATATGTCAGCGGTTGTGGCTTTTTTATTGCATAATATTTAATTATTTCTTAATTGACATATGGGTGTAATCAGTGTTATATTACTCAACCCTGTCATTAAGAAAAATTTAAGGGGAGGAAAGGAAATCAGGAATTTATGACATTTTATCAGGAATTACAGTTAAGCTCGGCTGGTTCAAAACAGCTTATCAAGAACACACAGGATTCTAAGGAGAAAAGAAGACATATTCTTATATATAATTTTAAGGTGTATCTGGTTATGATATTCTGCGTCGCAGTAGTTACAGTATTCAGTAAGCTGCTGGGGAATAATAATAGTGTTGTCGGAGTTACAGTGCTTCTTGCGGTGCTGGTATTAAGACAGGCGGATTTTGGAATTAAGACATCACATGGATTGATTTCGATAATGGGAATATATGCGATATTGATAGCAGGACCGAGGGTTTCCAATATGGTACCGCCAGTTGCTGCATTTGTAATAAATGTTGTGTGTATTATGCTTCTTATGATAATGGGATGTCACAATGTAATTATGTATAATCATTCAACATTCGTTCTCGGGTATCTTTTGCTGCAGGGATATGATGTCACAGGCCATGAATATATGATGAGAGTTGTGGGACTGCTTGCCGGGATGTTAGTATGCATGATTATTTTCTATAAGAATCAGAGGAACAGACCATATAGAAGAACATTTTGGGATTTGTTTAAGGAATTTAATATTAATTCAGCAAGGACAAGATGGTACATTAAGCTTACATTTATCGTATCAAGCGCTATGCTGATTGTTTCACTGATGGGACTGCCTAGGGCAATGTGGATTGGAATTGCGTGCATGTCAGTGTGTCTGCCGTTTTCTAAAGATGTTGATAAGAGAATTGGAAACAGGGCATTGTTTAATGTTGTTGGATGTGCGATTTTTGCAGTGATGTATATAGTACTGCCAGAATCAATGTATCCGTATATAGGCATGATAGGTGGTATCGGAGTCGGATATTCCGCTGGTTATGCATGGCAGACAGCTTTTAATACATTTGGCGCATTATCAATTGCGGCGGGACTTTTTGGAATGCCTTATGCAGTTGGATTACGTATAGGACTGAATGCTGCCGGGGCTGTTTATACATGGCTGTGTGACAAGGTACTTGAAAGAATTCATTCTGCAGTGCAGGCAAAGAATGTCAGCGTGGTGGAGTAAATGTGACTACTATACTTTAGCACATTTTTCTGATAATATTATATAAGGTATGCCGTTATGTGAATAAGTGCTGCCAGAAACTATTAATATGTTAATAACAGGCACAATTCATGTGCGGAATGGAGTATAGATTGAAAAAAGGAAGCGTATACGAAGGTAAAGTTGAAAAGGTTGATTTCCCTAACAAGGCGACAGTGTGGGTGACAGATGAGGACGGACAGAAGGAAAAGGCAATCGTCAAGAATGCAATTCCTGGACAGACTGTCAGATTCTGCGTGAATAAGAAAAGAAAAGGACACTGCGAAGGCAGACTTATGGAAGTTGTTGAGAAGAGTCCGCTTGAAACCAACCCGGCATGTCCACATTTTGGCAAATGTGGTGGCTGCACTTACCAGACAGTAGCTTATGAGGAACAGTTAAAGATTAAGAGCGCACAGGTGGAAAAGCTTCTTAGCGAAGTTGTTTCGGGAGAGCTTCCATTTGAGGGGATAATCGGAAGTCCGGTTACAGAAGAATACCGTAACAAGATGGAATTTTCATTTGGTGATGAGTACAAGGACGGACCGCTTGCACTCGGACTTCATAAACGAAACAGCATGTATGATATTGTTCCGGTTACAGAATGTAAGATTATTGATGAGGATTACAGAAAGATTCTCACATGCGTTCAGGATTATGCAATAGAGAAGGAGCTTCCTTTCCAGCACAAGTTAAGCCACGAGGGGTATCTGCGTCATCTTCTTGTAAGAAAGTCTGTAAAGACAGGACAGATTCTTGTTGATATCGTAACAACGACTCAGATTGAGCATGATTTCACAGAGCTTGTAAACCGCCTGACATCAATTGAATATAAGGGCACTCTTACAGGTGTTCTCCATACATTTAACGACAGCCTTGCAGATGCAGTAATTAACGAGAAAACTGAGCTTCTGTATGGTCAGGATTATATTGAGGAGGAACTTCTGGGCTTACGTTTCAAGATAACACCGTTTTCATTCTTCCAGACCAATTCTCTTGGAGCGGAAGTGCTTTACTCTAAGGCGAGGGAGTATGTGCTTTCTGGCGGATTTGGAGATGTGGCTGGCAGCAAACCGGTTATATATGACCTGTATACAGGTACGGGTACGATTGCGCAGATGTTATCTCCAGTTGCCAGCAAGGTTATCGGTGTTGAGATTGTTGCGGAAGCTGTTGAGGCTGCCAAGAAGAATGCAGCCCAGAACGGTCTTACTAACTGTGAGTTCATTGCAGATGATGTCTTAAAGGCACTTGATAATATTGAGATTAAGCCAGATTTCATCGTACTTGACCCACCTCGTGATGGAATCCACCCTAAGGCACTTGAAAAGATTATTGATTACGGTGTTGACAGAATGGTGTACATTTCCTGCAAACCTACTTCGCTTGCAAGAGACCTTGTTACTCTGCAGGAGAGAGGGTATAAGGTGGAGAAGTGTTGTTGCGTTGATATGTTTCCTAATACGGGGCATGTTGAGACGGTAGTATTGATGTCAAGGAAAGATAAATAAGAGCCAGAAAGCGGCGTATTTCCGGGCTTTTTCGGAGGTTTGGATTTGAAGCCAGACTTCTGAAAAGGCTCGGTTTTCTTATATGGAAACATATCTACGGCAAAATGTGTGTCAGGTTGTAACCTCGGATTAGATGTCGCGATTTGAGACAGTGGATTAGATGTCAGGCATTTTAGAGTGATTTTCTGAAAACGAAAACGGATGACAACCATTCCGGCAACTCGACCATTTTGGGAGGTTGTAGGCAGTGGATTAGATGTGAAGGAGATACGGCATGAAGACAAAGAAAATTGTTATAAAAAGCACATCGGGATTTTGTCCTGTAGATTATGCCTATAGCGATACATTAACGATAACGCCTAACTCCATCGCGTATGAATATAAGCCTTATCTTGAGGATGACAATTCACTCAATGCGTACAAGAAGTGGTCATATAAAACGACGAACAGTATTTTCAGCTTGGCGTTTGAGAAGATAGCTGTGGCTGTTGATGAGATATTAAGCCGCGATCAAGAGGCTATGTATTGTGACTGCGGCAATATAGATTTTATTGTTACATACGAAGATGGAAATAGGGTGGTGCGTGAATTTGGGGTACCAGCTGATGAATTTGCGGATTGCTTTAAAATCATCAGAGAAATTATTCCTGTGACTGAGGATGTCCCTGAGACAATCAGAATTAGTGAAGATTGTGAAGATGAGTAAGACCTCGCGAAAAATACAAATGCTATAAAGAAAGGAGGCGTGTTAAATGGCTGATATTGTTAAAACTGTAAAGAATGAAATGACATTCGAGAAGATTCTTGCAGCGGCAATGCATACACCTGGTGTGAAAATAAATCGAGAAAAGTTTCTTCGAAAGGAACTGATAAGATATTGCTCAGAAGATATTATTGCTGAGGCAATAAAGAATAATCCAGCAAAGGCTGGAATTTCAAAAGAGTTAGTTAATAAAATCTCGAAGCAGGTGATTAACTATGAAGCAACAAAAGTTACTACGCTTTCTGTTGCAGCAAGTATACCAGGCGGAGCGGCGGCAATCGGAGCTGCAGCAGCAGATATTACATCATACTTTGTATTCATTCTTAGGACAGTGCAGGAATTAGCGTATTTGTATGGATTTGAGCAGTTCAATCTTAATGAGGATGATGTGGATTCTGAAACAATGAACTACTTACTTATTTTTATGGGTGTGATGTTTGGTGTACAAGGTGCCACGGGTGTTCTCAAGAAATTAGCTGATGTACTGGCAAAAAACATTGCTAAGAAGTTGGCTCAAAAATCTTTAACTAAGGGAGTGGTTTATCCGATTGTAAAGAAGGTTGCACTAAGTGTTGGTATCCGTATGACGAAGCAAATCTTTGCTGACGGCGTGGCATCAGCTGTCCCAATATTAGGAGGTGCACTTTCCGGCGGATTGACGTTTGCGATGTTTAAACCTGGCTGTATGAAATTGAGAAAAAATCTTATGTCATATAATCTTTGTGATCCAGAGTATTATAAAGACAGTATTGATGCAGACTATACAGCAGGAACTGAGGTCGATGAAGAACATGTTGAATATCAGTAAAGTTAAACAAGGAGAAAAATAACAAAAATACCCTCCCGGCCATCATGGTCGAGAGGGTTTCGTGCGTCTACGGGATTATCCTTCAATCTCAATTTTTAGCCCGGATTTAAGCTCCACTGTGAAGTGATCCTCCCAGACAATGATCCGCTCAAGCCAGCGCTTTACCAGGGCCTCGTCGAAGGCTTCCAGGTGTGCGGGTTGCTGCTTGATAAAATCCTGCAGCTCGTTGATACGGGCAATCTGTGCGTCTCTGGCGGCAGTGTCAACCGTACATTTTTCTCGCTGTTCCCGGAGCTTGAAGATCTCGTCGGCAATCTCATCATAGGCCTCTTTGTTATTGGCTTTTTTGAGAAGCTCTTTTTGAAGCTCCTGCAGTCTTTCGTCAATGCCATCAGCGGTATTTTGCTGGGCGCTTCGGATCACCTTTGCGATGTTCTGCTGGAGCTGCGCCTGGTAGGTTGACTTATCGCCAAGGAGCGTGTTGATGGTCTGAACTATCACATTCTCTAATATCGTCTCATTGACGGTTCTTGCGTGGCATTCCTGCCCGGTCGGCTCCAGCCTGCTGATGCAGCGCCAGACGATGGATTTGCAGCCGCGATTGTTCCAGTGGATTCTGCGGAACATTTCACCGCATTCGCCGCAAATGACAATCTGCGCAAAGCAGTGGTTGCAGCTGTAGGAGCGCTTTTTGCCATTGGCACTGGTCTTGACCACTCGCCTACGTACCAGCTCTTCCTGCACCCGTAAGAAAATATCCTTCGGAATAATTGCTTCGTGGTTGCCTTCTACATAGTATTGTGGCACGATGCCATTATTCTTGACTCTGGTCTTGTTCAAGAAGTCGGTGGTGTAGGTTTTCTGTAGAAGCGCATCACCGATGTATTTCTCGTTTCGGAGGATTTTGTTGATGGTGCTGGTCCACCATTTTGTTTTGCCAGCGCCGGTGAGTATGCCGTCTGCTTCCAGACCTTTTGCAATCCGATCCATCGAGTAGCCCTCCAGGTATTCACGGTAGATGCGTTTTACCACCTCCGCTTGCTCTGGATCGATGATGAGATTCCCATCTGCATCCTTGGTGTAGCCGAGGAAGTGATTGTGGTTTACCTGCACCTGGCCGCTTTGATAGCGGAATTGGAGTCCCAGCTTTACGTTTTGGCTGAGGGATTGTGATTCCTGCTGCGCCAGGGAAGCCATAATCGTAATCAAGACCTCGCCCTTGGCATCCATTGTGTTGATGGCTTCCTTTTCGAAGAAAACGGGGATGTTCTTCTCCTTTAGCTTGCGGATATATTTCAGACAATCCAGTGTGTTTCTGGCAAATCGGCTGATGGACTTGGTGATGATCATATCGATGTTTCCGGCTTCGCAGTCGTCAATCATACGGTTGAAGTCCTCACGTTTTTTGGTGTTGGTGCCGGAAATACCATCATCCGCGTAGATACCGGCAAATTCCCATTCCGGATTCTTTTGAATAAGTTCTGTATAATGCTCGACCTGAGCATCGTAGCTTGTAGCCTGCTCATCGCCGTCAGTACTGACTCTGCAATACGCTGCGACTCTAAGCTTTGGCTTTGCATCCTGCTGCCGGGCAGTGTTTCCGACCTGCCGTTTTGCAGGGATGACCATAACATTTCCCATTATTTGACCTCGCTTTCTATCAGGCTGTATAGGTATTCTGCTTGCCTGACCGGATTTTCATAATTCTCTGTAATGTCACCAAGTCGAAAGGCGGTAGGTGGCCTTTTTATGATTGGTGCAATATAGCGGTCGTTCCGTCCGAGATGTGTAGAGCGCTTGCTAAGCTCCGCACTGACGGCAACGAAGGACGCTGGATCAATGATGGCCGGGTAGAAGTCATCTCCGAGGTAATGCCTGTTTAGCATCATGCGCTTGGCACCTGCATGAAGAAGGTCAAGCCCGGCTTCCTTTGCAGCATTGGTAAGGGATAGACCGCTTAAATAATTCTTGTAAAGGTCTCGAACCTGAGCGGCAGCAGCTTCATCTATCACTGCCTTGCCATTCTCGATTCGGTAACCGTAGGGGGTGTGTCCCATCAAATCATCTCCTTAAAAATAAGACCACAATGAAGTGCAAAGCCGATTTTCTGGCGGCTGTAAACCTCAATGTGATCCACGAATAGTTCAAATAATTCTTCACTGTATTCCAGCTGCATTTCTCCACGTTCGCAGAAGTGTAGCAGGCGCTCCGTCTCGTATACCTTTGTGGCATCCAGTGATTGGGAGCGATTTAGAAGTTCAATTTGGTTCCTATAGTCGCCAGCCTGGGAGAGAAGGACATTATTTTCCTGGGTAAAAAGAATCTGGTCAATGTAGCCCTGTCCCATCAGCTTATGCAGGGTTTCTCGCTGTTCGGTGTTCTGCTCCAGCAGCATTTCTAATTGTTGGATATTCAGAAGCGATGCATCGCCGGTGTTTTCCTGCAGTGCTTTCAAATAAGGCTTCAGGACCAGCTTGTGGCAGTAGACCAGCTTATTGATCATCGTGGTAAATGCCAGCTTCAAATCATCATCACGGATATAAAGCATAGAGCACCTGCTGGTGTCCTCCAGGTGGGTGTTGCACACCCAGGCGGCGTATTTCCCGTAGGTGCTGGAATGGATTCTCCTACGGAAGGTATTCCCGCATTCGCTGCAGATAATCTTGCCAGAAAAGGCATAGCGCTGTTGATACTTAGCATTTCCCTTCTTGATGCCTTTCTCACTTGCCCGTTGTTCAATCAAGGCTGCTGCGGCTTCAAAATCCTCATGGCTGATAATTGCTTCGTGGTGATCTGGCACATAGTACTGATCGAGGTGGCCGTCGTTCTTGTGGCGATTAAAATTGCTGTCGGTATAGGTTTTCTGGAAAATGCAGTCACCGGTGTATTTTTCATTCCTGATGATGTCGCGAATGCTGGTAGAGGTCCAGCGGCCGCCCTTCTTGGTAGAAACCTGTTTCTGGTTCAGCTCCTTGGCAATGGCTTCCGTGCCTTTCCCGGAAAGAAGCTCTTGGAAGATGCGCTTTACAATTTCAGCCTGCTCAGGATCCACCAGGATTTCTCCATCCTTCCAGCAGTAGCCGTAAGGCATATAGCCGAGCTTATAGGTTCCATCCAGGAAGCGTTTCTTAATACTCCACTTGTTATTTTCGGAAATCGAAGCAGATTCGCCTTCGGCCATAGAGCTTAGGATGGAAAGAAACAGCTCACTTTCCATAGAGCCGGTGTTGATATTTTCCTTCTCGAAATAGATCGGAATATCCAGTGACAGAAGCGTTCTTACTATCTCCAAGCAGTCTGTAGTATTTCGGGAGAGGCGGCTGATGGACTTGGTGATTACAAAGTCGATTTTCTTTTCTTTACAATCTTCGATTAGTCGCAGGAGCATTGGCCTTTTATCAGCCTTGGTGCCGGTGATACCTTCGTCAAAGTAGAGCCCTGCAAAGGTCCAGTCATCACGGGAGGTGATGTAGTTTTTGTAGTGCGCCTTCTGTGCATCCAGACTTTCGAGCTGTGCATCAGAATCCGTGGAAACGCGGCAGTAAGCAGCCACACGGAGCTTTTTTTTCGAAGCCAGTGAAGGTTGGATTTTATCGATTTTGGTTACCTTCTTCATGGTGATTCACCTCCTTTGTCAGTGTATATACATCACTCTAAAGGCCACATATATCAAGTGATTCTGGGCATAATCTCGACGAACATCGGGGAGAATGTATCGCGGTTTAGCTGCATCAATTTGTTGAATTCCACCAAGGAAATAAGTCCAGCGGAAAACAGCGCTTCGCTGGCTCTCTGGGCCATGAAGTAGTCGTAATCCTGTTGAATTTCGATGGATGATATCGGTGCGGCCTTTAGATGAGAAGCGATATCCGTTGCCTGTAATACTGCTTTTGTTTCTTTCTGCATGAAAAGTACCTCCAGTTTCAGTTCTTCACTTTCCACTGGAGATTCGTGATGGATTTGAGCGGATAAAAATGACAAGGTGCATCAAGGTCTATGTATAAACTTCTCTATAGGCTATAAAAATAGGTCTATAGAAAAGTTAGGAAAGTATCATGGATACACCTTGCAGACAAAAAGAAAAAGGGCCTATAAGGACGCAAATCCTCATAGACCCTGATGGCTATCCCAGTAATTCATTTACTTTTGCCTGCACAGCCGCATAATCATATCCGGCATAAGTAAGGCGGTTCTTTCTGTCAGCGCCATTGCCCCAGTCGCCACGGATGACTTCACGTGCGATTTCATCAATGGATTTGAGCGTTGAAACAGAGGTACCGGATTCCGTTGTGATGAAGGCATCGAAATCGGCAGTCTTGAGCTTTGCCATCATGTTGTCAGCATTGGCTTTCTCACGATAGGCACCGACTTGAATCTTATAGAGTCCTCCGATTTGTACCATATAGGTATCAAAGCCAGCAGCCTTTACGTGGGCAAGCTGGGCATCAGCATTGGCCTTGTTCTTATAAGCTCCGACTTGTACACGATAAAGGGTACCCTCGGTAGGGGAAGTTCTTCCACCAAGATTTGCAGTAACCCTTGTAGCCAGATCGCCCAGGCGGGCATAGAGCCAGTTGCCAGGGCAGGATTTGTTGGCAAACCATCTGTGGACAGTGATCACCATTTCATCAGACTTCGGTGCATAATTCAAAGTCTTGTCCTTGTCTCCAAGCCACAAAAGCTTCTTCTTGCCATTACGCTTGCAGATATCGGTGCAGAGCGAGATAAGAGAAGCATAGACCTTATCATTCATCGCATAGGGCTCCGACATGTCAGAGGCACATTCGATGGTGATGGCTCTTTGGTCGTTTGCATTGGAAGAGGAGCACCAGCTACGGTTTTTCTCTTCAACACATAAGGAGATACGTCCGTCAGTGCCGATTCCATAGTTGCAGGAAGCCTGACGAGAAGGGCTGGTAAAGCATCCGCAGATACTTTCGGCAGATAACTGACCGACCACGCAGTGTGGCGTGATGCGGTCGATGGAATGGGTTCTCTGTCCAGAGTGGTTTGGACTGAGCTTGGTATAGGATACCAGGGAGCTGGTTGTATAAGCCATTTTATTTTTCCTCACTTTCTGCTCTGTCATGGAGCTGTTCTAAAACGGTTTTGATCTTCTCCGGTACCGGAAGGCCGAGATGCGCTGCATTCTCAAGAAGGCTCACACCTTCATTGGAAATATAGAAAAAGATCACAGCGGTACGAAGCACACTGCCGGTACCGATGACCTGCACATCAAGGATGTTTGCGATTCCGACCAGTAGGAAGATGAGCACTTTTCGGCAGATGCCCTTAAAGCCCACCTCACTGGAGAGAGTTTTGTCTGCAATCGCACACATGACGCCTGTGATGTAATCAATCACCACAAAGGCGAGCAGTGCATAGAGCAGACCGTCACAGCCGCCGAGAAAGTAACCAAGCCATCCTCCGACAGCTGCAAATGCAAGTTGAATCGTGTTCCAGAATTCCTTCATAATGTTTGTCCTCCTTTGAATTTTGGGTATGAAAAAAGCACCTCGTCATGAGATGCTTGCTTCCAAGGTGTTACAGAGCTATTCCTCTGTAATGGTGTATGTGATTTTCATGGTCTTATCTGCGGTCTTGATGACCGGAGTGCCCAGGTTATTGATGGTGGCAAGGTAGGAAGTAACCAAGAACAGCTCACGGTACAGATTGTAGACATTCGATTGAAATATCCATTCACGAAGCGCGTAGGTCTTATATCGAGTCATCTGGTTTCGTCCCCAGGATGCATAGCTCGCATCCGGTGTATCACGAACATAGATTTTGGGCTCACCGTTTAGGAAATACCAACCATTGATTACGATGTCATCATCTACGATATAGGTCCACACGGTTGACGAAACATAGGTGATATTCGGCACCAGCTCAATGTTTGCCACATTGGTGGTATCAATGCGATACACCTGATTGCCGGTATAGCACATGAGCCATTTTCCGCTCATACCCAAGCTGTAGAATTCACTGATGTCGCTTGGCGCTACGATTTTTTGTGTAGTGCATTTATTGCCGTCAATACAGTCCATATACCACTCGTAATTCTGGTGAGTGTAGTAGTCCTTGTTGCCGCTGGTATAATTGTACTTTCGGTTTGCTCGTCGAACTAATCCATACCATTTTCCGTCAGCACCATGATACAGATAATTCCAGATTCCAGAATTATCGTTATATGGTTCCTCCGTTCCATCCTTCTGTCCTCCAATATAGTGGTAGTAGGAAGGGTAATGGTTCAGCTCGATTGTGGTTTCCTCATCTGCCTCCGTGGTCATTCTTGTCAGCGGTCGATCAACGAGCGCTGCATGAAGATAATCGTCATGAATCTTTCGAAGCGTGGCCTGCGTAGAGTTATTGTAAGTGGTCATTTCCAGGCGATAACCTTCACCGATATAAACGCGCTTGTTCCCACGCATGCAGTAAGGCTTATATTTATCCTGAACATTTGCTGACCAGGTACCAATTCTGACCATGTAGTTACCGGCATATTGCGTTCCTTTTCCGGCCAGCGTGTTGGATAGGCAGATAGCAGAAATCGTTCCATTTGCCTGAGAAGTTGCAAAATCCCAGACAAAACGGTAACCGCCATCCACTTCCTTGCTCTCGGTGAGGTTCCGACTGCCTCGCCGGATATCCTCTGTGTTATTGGCATCATCCGAGGCATAGCCGATCAGCGGATTATTCAGTGGAGCATAGATATTGTCTGCACGCTCCTCAAGTGCATTCTGATATAAAAGGATGCCGCCCATGATATTTTTCTTAAGCGGCAGCATCCAATCATCTCCAGTGGAGCCATTAAATGTGGTGCTGTTATAAAGCATTCCTTTAATGTTGCAGTTCAGAACATCCATCGCGGCTTCCGTCACCAGGTTTGTGTCTTCGTAGTGCTCCTTTTTGCCGGTATGGACATCTGTAAGTTCAATTACTGTTTTTCCTTTCAGCATCATTATTCCTCCGTATTCAGATAGTCGGTCGTGATGGACTTGAGATATCCGTCTGCGCCACTGACGATAAATCGATATTTTAGCTGTCCGGTAGCTGCTTTCTCCGCCCAGGAATCCACACTGATGGCTTCGAGCGCAGCCTTCGACATTCCGGATTTCTCCTCGGACAGCTTTGCCCACACTGCATTGATGCAGCTCCACCAGCTTGCTCCGTCATCAAATGAGACAGCAAACAGCACCTCGTCCGAGCAGTCAGCAGTTACCTTTTCAATGCCAAGAATTGTGGAATCTGACATATCGATGTTTTCGGAATAAAGCACCTGCGGAATCGGTACTCCCGTGTAGGCAACCTTCATGTCCGGAAAGAGATTCTCGGAATCATGCCAGTAAAGGATGGTCGGATCTTGCAGCGTGATGAGTAGCTTTCCATCCGGGATATCCTGGACACCCCGCGTCTCAAAAAGCTCTGCTGTGAGGTTGGTTTCCTCCAGTTTGATAAGAGCATTTTCTCCTACGGTATACAGTGCACCATCGGCATCTGAAATGAGATATCTTCGATTGTAGGGATCAAGAAAAACAGGCGCATGATCTGCATAGTCAAAGCTGTTCCCGAATTCATCCTTCGGTTTAAAAGAGATAATCTTTCCGGTAAGAGCCGTAAAGGAAAGCGTGCCATCCCCGGTAACCAGGCTGGAATCAGCCAGATAACTACTGTTGGTTGGGATGGTGTCAAAGGAGACGCAGATTTCTCCGGTATCGAATAGAATTGCATCCCAGACCATCCGAGTTGCTTCGTTTCGATTGCCGTGTACAGAGTAGCCTTCCCAGCGGATACGAAGGAACTTGTAGGTCCCCCAGATCGTTCCTTCCTCTTTTCGAAGTGTCATAAGATCGGTATCCCTGCGGACGATTTTTAGCTGCTCCGTATTCTCGCCAAAGCCAATCCAGGAGTTACCACTGACATAAAGGGTGGAGGCTGTTTTTCCTTTGTACTGAAACCAGTCAACACCTTTCACGGTATCAGTGCCATCATCCTGTAGAGAATTATTTCGAAGGATCTCCATGTGCTCTGTGCTCTTTAAAAGATCTTCGATAGTTCCATAATCAAACATTGCTTACCTCCAGTTCTGTTATTTCGGTCATATTCTGAAGCCCAAGTGAAAATGCGGCAAGTCGGCCACGGTCGATCTCCTGGTCCTGTCCGGAAATGCGTGTGTTGAAGGACTTCTTCAGCTTTACGGCACCATCGGTAATCTCAGTAAAGCTATTCAGCGAAAGGTCAGCAGCATACAAAACCTTCATATTGATAAAGGGAAGCGTATCAAAGGGCAGAATTGTAAGACCGGTTAAGCTATCGAAGTTCTCGGTCGGAATCACAAGCTTCAGCATCCGACCACGATCAAGGCGGACATTGCTATTTCCAGAGAGGGCATACTCTTTACGAAGTTTGAATACGTCATCATCAAAGACATATTCCTTCTGATAATGCATCTTCTTTTTATCAGCAGTTTCTACCACATCATGTACAATCGGTGCAAAGAGTCGAAGCGAATCCTTCATGGATCGCATCGGCATTCCGGTTAAGGAGATAGATGCCACGTGGTCGTTTAATCCTGTCTTTTTCGGAGCAAGGAAATGTACCGTAACAGCATCATGCAGCGTATGTGTAGGCATAGAGGAAAGAAGAATCTTCTTCAGGGTATCATCTGCCGTAATCCGTCCATCCCAGCGCTCCTGCACACCAAGCCTCTGGCCGGTGATCGTCGCCATGATATTTTGTGCCTCGATATGCCCGGTTCCATTTTTCATGAAGATCAGTACCTCAAAGGTATGGAGCTGATTTGCCGTAAGGCCGATGATCGGGTAATAGAGCGTCAGGAGATGCTTGCCGCTGAGCCAGGATTCTTTCGGGTGGAATTCCTCAACCTCATGACCATCCAGCACATAGAAAACTGAGAGTGCAGTTTTCCCGTCCTCGTTCCAAGAAAGTGGAAAGGAAATCACCTTCTTATTTTCAACTTTATTTCCCTCGTCATCTGTAGTTGTTCCAAGGTCAATGGTCGTTTCTGCAGTAAGTGTTCGTGTATCAGGATTACTTTCTACATCCATGATCGCCTGGGCATGAAATTCCGCATTGGTCTCATCACCAGATGCAAACTCCATGTTGATGATGGACAGCTTTTCTTCTCCGGCATCCAGTGCCAGGGCATTGGTGAAGGTGTAAATGCTGAGCTTCGTTTCACCAATGGAGCTGATTAGGCCACTGATGTTTTTGTCGTTCTTACTTTTTGCTGCAGCAAGCCTTGGATTCTTGCCGACGCATTTCACAGTTTGCTTTCCATTGATTTTTGTATAGATAGAAGTGATTGCAGACCGTTTTGTTTCATCCGCATGGCCGCCGGTAAAGCGAAGTACATCACCAAGGTCCAGCGCAGGATTGCCGATGGTTTCTGAATCAAAGGGCACATACTCTACAGTTGAGACAACATCAAGAATCGTGTTAATGATTCGCTTTCTTGTCTCTTCCAAGCCAAATTGCAGAAGCGGATTCACGCCAAGGTTCATTGTGAGTCCATCATCCGGATCCTTCGCATAGTATTCCGCTGTCTCTGTCTTTTTGTTGGTGGAGCTGACCGCTGTGTAGCGAGTAACGAAATCGGAAAAGCTGCTGCTGAACCGATGACGGATATCAATGGCCATGGTTGGCGTGCTCCCGTAAGAAGTCAGAGAGAGCTTTCCATAACGATCAATGACTGCAAAGCATCCGAGCGTCTGGGCAAGGTAATAGAGAAAATCACGCCACGATTCGATGTCATTATCCTGATAGATACCAAGCAGCTCCGTGCCATTTGGCAAAGCCTCGATTTCTTCCTTCGTTTGCGTAAGCTCTACATGACACGCCTTCGATAGCAGAGAAAGAAATTCGTAGGGATAGGAGCTGGACAGGCCTTTATTGAAGGCTTTATCCAGATTCAGCATTCCATCATAGGCTTTCAGTTCCAGTGTTTTGATACGACGATTGGCTTCGGCCACATAGAACACACCCATCGGAATGCTCTCCGTACTGCCATCATCAAGCAGCAGATGGAACCAGAGCTTGATTTCTGCGCCGTCCAGGGTGTATCGGTCGATAGCACAGAACAGGCTGATGCCAAGCTCTGCGGCATACACTGAGCCAAGCTCAATTTCTGAGTCCCCACAGCACTGCCTCGAAATATATCCGCTGCCTTTTACGATATCCTCATTTCCAAATTCATAGGTTTTCTTATCACTGGTGGTGATCGTGCCGGTCCAGTAATATTTTCTTGTGTTACTTTTGATTGCCTGCATAAAGGCATCCGATACTGGATACACAGCACCACCTCCATTAAATTTCGTTCAGGGTAAAGCTCACTGTCCACAGTCCCTTATAGGATGTGTCCTTTTTGAGCTTCGCCTTAAACCCGCTGATATACATTTCTGCTTCTTTCTGTGATAAATCTTCGGTATCAAAATACTGAACCGTCAGCTTTGGCTGCTTGGAATAGGCCGTCAGCTGCTTCAGCCATTTGGGGGATACAGAGAAAGAGACGGATATCTTCACGACACCCGTCCTTACGACATCCCTCTGCGTAGTACCTGCTTCAGTTTCACCGCTGGAATCCGCCTCGACATCGGAAAGATCGAGGTCATAGGAATCCGGCAGTGGGAGGGCAGTACCATTGAAATTCAAATATTGCATAAATGCCATTGTTACCGACCTCCGCTTCTAAGATTTGCCCTCTGTTGGGCATTGACAATAACTTCATCCAACATCGTGCCACCAAGATATACCGGAATTACGATGTCTCCTGACTGGCCAGTTACACCAGCGAGGCCTTCACGGATTGCCGTAGTGATACCAGAGAGAGTATCGGCTGTTCCGGCAGATGTAGTGGCTGTGGCAGTTTCCATTCTTCCAATCTGCGGGTTGATCACCATGTTTGCGGCTACTCCATTCATTGCCTTTGCCACAAGGCTCTTGCTCTCTTCAATTCCACGAGCAAGCCCAGCCATGAAGTCTGGCATCCAGGATTCATAATCCGTGAGCGGTCCTTCGTCCGGTACGGAGAAATGCAGTACGGAGCGAATCTTGTTTGCCACACCATTTACCGCATCGGTAACTGCGCCAACAGCTGACTTGATACCATTCACGATACCCATGATGAGGTCGCGTCCCCAGCTGAATGCCTGAGAAGCAAGACCTTTAACGTAGCTGACGGCACGTTCAAATCCAGAATGGATCACGTTATAAATCTGACCAATGATGCTGCCGACAGCCGACTTTACGCTATTCCAGATGGAAGAAACCGTGTTCTTAATGGTATTCATCACACCAGAGATATAGCCGCTGATGCTGTTCCAGATACTTGTCACCACACTCTTGATGGCATTTAGCACAGACGTTACTACCGATTTGATGGCATTCCAGACCGTCGTAAAGATGGACTGGATCGTGGTCAACACCGTAGTTACCACAGCCTGAATGGCCGTCCAGATTGTCTGGAAAAAGCTCTGCAATGCAGTGAGAAGCGGAGTCAGGAAGGCAACGATGGCATTCCAAATCTCCTGGATTTTTGTGCTGATTGCATCCATCGCCATGCCGATCAAGATTTGAATAGCCTGAAAGATGGTTTCAAACAGATACCGGAAGGCTTCTAGCAGCGGGCCGAAAACCGACACAAATCCGTTCCAGATATTCGTGATTGTATCGACAATGTTCTGTACAATACCACCGACGGTCGTGCTGATTGCAGTCCAGATGGAAGAAGCAGTTGTAGCAATGCTTGTCCAAATACCGGAAAGAAACGTTGCAATTCCTGAGACGATGCTTCCAATCGTATCAGAGATTGCTTGCCACACCGTACCGGCAAGTGTTTTGATGTTCTCCCACAGGCCAGAAAGGAAGGTTCCGATTTCCGTCCAGTGTTCTTTGATCACAATGACAAGATTTGCCACTGCAAAGACAATCGCGGCTACCACGCCTGCAACCAGTGCCGGAGCACCAAGAATGACCGCTCCAACAGCAGCAAGGGCAATGCCAACGCCCATCAGGATATCCTTTACTACGGAGAATCCGTTCTGGAACATATCGATGAAGTTTTTCACAGCGGTGATAGCACCACCGATCACAAGACCAATGCCGGAGAATACCTTCAGCACAGCGCTAATTCCGGAGGTCGCTGCACCGATGCCCTTGATGGCTCCCGTGACCGTATTCACGGCACCTGCAATCTTCGGTGCCATCGTCATGATAGAGCCGACTGCACTCATGATTTTTCCAACAAAGATAAGTACAGGACCAAGAGCAGCGACCAGAAGTGCTACCACGAGGATAATCTGCTTTACTGGCTCCGGCAGCTTATTGAGAAAGTCCACCAGGCCCTGCAAAGCCGATACCAGAGAACGGATTGCAGGCATCATGAGATCTGCAAAGGAAATGGCGAGCTCCTGAAGCTGAGATTTTAGAATCGTAAGCTGACCACTTAAGTTGTCCTGCATGGTTTCTGCCATCTTCTCAGATGTGCCATCACAGTTCTTGATTGCGCTTTCGAGCTTTGAAATGTCTCCAGGTGCGGAGTTCATGAGCGCAAGGAAGCCGGACATCGCATTCTTTCCGACCAGCGCTTCTGCATTGGAGGCCTTCTCGGAATCGGAGAGCTGCCCGAAGGCGGACCGGCAGTCTGCAAGGATTGCCGTGAGACTTCGCATCGATCCATCGGCATTGGTGGTTGCAATCGTCACATCCCCGATGGATTTACCGGATATCTTCACCTCTCCGGTAAGGTTATTCATGATAGTGCGAAGAGAGGTACCGGCCTGTGAAGATTTGATGCCAGCATTTGCCATAAGACCGATGGCTTCTGCGGTATCCTCTGCAGAAAAGCCAAGTGCACCTGCAATCGGAGCACAGTATTTGAAGGTTTCACCCATCATGGACACATTCGTATTTGCATTGGAGCTTGCCGCTGCAAGGATGTCCGCGAAATGCCCGGAGTCTTTGGCAGTCAGACCAAATGCAGTCAGTGCATCGGTTACGATATCCGATGTAGTGGCAAGGTCCTCACCAGATGCCGCAGCAAGGTTCATGATGCCTTCGATACCATCCAGCATGTCGGAGGTTTTCCATCCGGCCATCGCCATGTAGTTCATGGCATCCGCAGCTTCAGATGCTGAGAACTTGGTTTTCGCACCCATCTCACGAGCCTTTGCACGGAGCTTATCGAAGTCCTCTCCGGTTGCACCAGATACGGCGGCTACCTGGCTCATAGAAGAATCGAAATCGGATGCTGTTTTTACAGCAGCAACGCCAAGAGCTGTAACTGCAGCAGAGGCAGGAAGGAGCTTTTCACCGGCGGAGGAAACCTTATCACCTGCGGATTTCAGGCTTTCACCAGCAGTAGCAATCTTCTGCACAGCAGTGGCAGACTGATTTGCCTGTGTCTCCAGCTTTTTGAGATCTTCTTCTGTTTCGATGATCTCACGCTGAAGGGCATCATACTGCTCTTTGGAAATATCCCCATTTGCAAGCGCCTGATTTGCTTGCTCTGCAGCAGTCTTAAGAGTAGCGAGCTTTTCCTTCGTCTCACTGACCGCACTAGAAAGGAGCTTCTGCTTCTGGGCAAGTAGCTCGGTATTGCCTGGATCCAGTTTCAGGAGCTTCTCGACATCCTTGAGCTGACTCTGCGTATTTTTGATTTCTGAATTGACACCTTTTAAGGCTGTCTGTAGTTTGGTGGTATCGCCGCCGATCTCGACAGTGATACCCTTGATTCTACTTGCCGCCATCGGCTGTACCTCCTTTTTCAAAAGTTGTGGTTAAAATAAATCGAAATCCCTCTGCGTAGCGATCTGCGCATAGCCTTTGTACTCATCATTGCTGCTTTCTGCGTACATGTCGTTCACCATCCCAATCGTAAGAAGATCCAAATCCCGGATGGAGATTCCGATCTGTACGCATCGAAGCAGAAACAATGGTGTGGTCATCGGGCGGTCAGTTGCGTGAAGTTTTTTTTAGACTCCACATCCGTCTGGACATTCAGCCCCCACAGCTCGATGATCTTCGGAAGCACCTGGTAGATGGAGAAGGTGCTGAATTCATCCAGCCACTCCTCTGGACTATCCGGGATGGAAGGATCTGCGTGCTTTGCCATGATGTAGGCGATGTTCTCGAACATCTCAAGGGAGAACATATCAAGGTGAGAGGAATCCTCATCACCGTTTCCGACTGCCTTTCCGAGCGCATCGAGATCCTTATAGATATCTCGGTGGAACTTGATACGGTAAATACGCGGAATGGCGGCAGATGCCTTAAAGGGCACCTGCTTTCCGTCAATCTCAATCATCTTTGTCATGCCCATAGAATCACTCCTTTACTGACTTTGCAGGCTTTGCTGCAGACTGCGTTGCTGCATCGTTCTCTGCCGCAGGCACATATACCGCCTTGTACCAATCAGCATAGGTGGTAGCATCCGTGGTATTTCCGGTCTTTGCTTTCACCATACCATTAGCAAGTGGCACCGCCTTCAGAGACAGCTTCTCCGTCTGTACTTCCTTGGAATCCTCATTCGTCTTTCCTTCGATGCCGGGACGAGAAGCGGAGCAGTTATATAGCACATGACGGATGTGCTTCTGATCACCATCAAACTCGAACAGGAGCGCAAATGCTGCAAGCTCCACCTCGGAGTTTTCAATCAGCACTCCCTTGGAATCTAATGTTTCCTTCAGTACGTCCGTGCGGAAGGACTCTGGGATCAATGCAAGCTCCAAATCTCCGTCATAGCCACAGTTATTATTGATCACGTAATACACGCCACCATCCGCGTAAAAGTTTTCCGGCTCACCATTTGCATCTAGTGAGATTGATACGGAGCCCGGCATCGGAACCGGCGTTCTGAAGGTGGGTGTGCCGTTCTCACTAATGGTAAGGAGAGAATAGTGTGTATTCTTCAGGTTGAATTTCACCTTATTTGCTTTTTCAGCCATCGTTAATTTACCTCCATTTCAAATGAATACAGGACTTCGTAAAGCTTCTCCGATTCGATCCAAGTCTCGGATTTTTCATAAAAAATGCCATGCTGATCGAGCACGGCTTCTATACGCTGTTCTGCCGACAAGTCCTTGTAGTCGGTATACAGTTCGATATGAATTTCATTGATCTTATAGTAGACCTGTCCGTCTGCCGCGAAGTTGTCACTGTTCGGTGTAAGATAACAAATAAACGGTGGATCCGGGCTTTCGCCCTCTGTAAAGTGGTCGTAGGCAAAGGGAAGTCCTACTTTATTCATGAGTTCGATTAACTTCTCCATGCGTTATCCTTTCAGGGCCTTTTCAATTTCACGCTCCAGTGTATCAATCGCCTTTTCTTCCGCTGGTGCGATATGGGGCCTTGCGGCGACACGGCCACCACCTCGCTTCGCATGACCAAATTCCAGAAGGTGGGCCAGTTGATAGCGGTTTTTAGAATGAACCACAAGCTCCAGAGAATTGGAGGTTTCCTTTTGCGTTTTCACAGCCCAGCTCTTTGCGTATTTCCCGGTGTCCTTGGGAGCAGTTGCAGCAATCTCATCCTTGACGGTTTTACCAGCCTTGCGGACCGATGCTTTTAGATCATTCGTTGCAAGGTTGGCATATTCCTCAAGCCCATCCATAATCACATCTGCCATCTGGCCAATGCTTACCCGATCGGTTGCCATCGTTAGTGCCTCACTTTCTGACAGGATAGTTTGATGCATTTTTTCTTGTAATTCATGTGGTCGATGGCTGTGATGTCATAAAGCGTATCGTTAAACTTCACACGATAATGCGTGGAATCTAAGGCGGCAGCCTTCTTGCACCACCGGATAGTAAAATCGACCTTCGTATTGTCTACAATCATTCCAGCATCCGTATCTTCCTTGCCTGCCTCAGCACTTACCGTTGCATAGCAGCTGTAGTAGGGTGCCCAGCTTGCTTTATGGTTTCCGATGGCATCCACAGTTACTTCATTCTTGGTAATGAATATGCGGACATTTAAAAGTTCAATGTTCATCAGAAGACCTCCTTTCTGGCACCGAATAGCAGAGAACGCAGTGTAAGCGTCAGTGCGTGATGGTCTGCTTCCTCTCGGTGCTCGTACAGGTATGCAGCGGTATAAAAAATGGCAACCCTGGCATTTTCACAAGCAGACAGCTCGTCAAGGTTCTCTGTGCGAAGGATGTCCATGCAGATCCTTGTTGCAGCAGTGATCAGAGTTTCGATGAGAGCGTCGTCATCATCGAAATCCACTCGCAGATAGTTCTTCATTTCTTCCAGTGTAATGAGCATTTCTCATCGCCTCCATTCTTAAGGATATAGTAAAGGCAGCGCCATTCTTCGCAAATGGCGCCACCGTTCATTCAGACTACCTTAGGCCTTGGCTGCTTTTGCACTACCGGTGATGGTAAGAATCTGTACCGCCTCCGGAAGGATGAGCTTACCATCTACACGTTCCTTGGCAACGTAGCCGATCATGCCATTTCCAGCAAAGAGCTCTGTGAGCTGCTTGAAAGAACGAGTACCGCGATCTCCGATGTTGTAGTAGCTGTAATCACCAAAGGCAATCTTTCCAGCAGGGCAGAACGGAGAAGTGTAGACATCATAGCCCAGGAGCTTATCCGGCTCACCTGCCACAAGAGAAGGCTGCCACATATAGGCGCCATTGTTGTCCTTGAGCTGGCGGATGGAAGCGATGGTCTGATCGTTCATGATAAACTTTGCGTTCTTACGGTAAGGACGCTTCAGTGCATACACAAGCTTAATTACGTCATCAGCAGTAAGAGAAGCAGTGGAAATGGCTGCAGTGCCACCACCGGTTGCGGCAAAAAGGCCCAGAGGCTGTCCCGCACCGGAACCGTTCAAGAAGGCATCCTCCTCGGCATTAGCAAGGGCCTTGCCGAACATGTCGATGATATAGCTCTCCAGGTTGAAGGCATTATCATAAAGAAGCTCCTCGGTTACCTTGATGGCAACATGCAGCTTATGGGCATCCAGCAAATTCTGATCGAAGGTTGCATCACCGAAGCTAAGTGCGCCACCCTCCTCGATCCAAGCGGCAGCAGGCTTTGTTGCAGCAATGTTGATCTTGTGCTCACCGGATGTAGTAATCTTGTGACCAAGCTTACGCATGATGTTCTCCTCAGTAAGGACATTAACCAGGCGATGGTCGTACTCATCCGGTACCAGATAACCACCATCTGCGTCCACACCTTCCTGCAGTACGTTCGAGATCTGCTTGAAGTTAGAACGAAGGGCAGTGAGCATTCCAGCCTTATAGGCATCGGATGCACGTCCAGTCTTTGTGTCAGAAGAAGCGGTAGAGGAAGGCTTAGAAGTAAGTGGAGTATTTACCGGCTTAGAAAGCTCGGCATCCAGTGCCTCCTGGCGCTCCAGACGAGCGATTTCCTTGCCAAGGTCTGCGATATCCTGTTCCATCCTGGTATAGGTTGCATCGTCCTCAGCAGTGAGGGTACCCTTCTCGGTACGATGAGAATCCAGAAATGCCTTAGCAGCATTCCATGCGTTGTTACGCTTTTCGCGAAGTTCATTAATCGTCATAGTAGTATTACCTCCATTAAATGTGTTGTTTGATAAGATTTAAGCGCTCCATAAGGCTGTCAACAGAGCGCTCCGAAATAGCAGATTCAGCAGGCTTAGCCGGGATATGACATTTGGCTGCCAGCTTCTCGATGAGCGAATTGGTGACAGCTGCGCGAGAGAAGGAAGCAGAAGCAGCGGGCTGTGCAATGTCAGCTTCATCCTGTGTATCGCGCTTTATAATTTCATCTGCAAAGCCAAGCTCAATGGCCATATTGGCATTCATCCAGGTTTCGGCATCCATCAGATGAGAGATCTTTGCTCGACTCAGACCGGTCTTAATCTCATAGGCATTGATGATGGATTCCTTGACTTCCTCCAGCATGGCGATGGCCTTTTGCATCTCTGCTGAATCACCGAAGGCCATCGTGGCCGGGTTATGGATCATTAGCATAGATACCGGAGACACCATTACCTTGGTACCGGCCATCGCAATGACCGATGCAGCAGAAGCGGCAATACCATCAATCTTGACGGTAACGTTGCCCTTATAATCCATCAGCATGTTGTAGATCTGGGCAGCAGCCACACAGTCACCACCGGGTGAATTGATCCAGACAGTAATATCGCCAGAGCCACTTAAGAGCTCCTCCTTAAAAAGGGCCGGTGTGATATCGTCATCAAACCAACTTTCCTCGGCGATGGTTCCGTTCAGGAACAGGGTCCTTATTGTTACTGCTTCCTGTGTCTCCTGATTCATCTGTGTTTGATTTTTCCAGTTCCAGAATTTCTTCATTGGAATCGTCCTCCTTTCCAGCAGCAGAAGAGGCTGCAAATATTCCTGCATCTTCGAGCTTGGTCATGTTGCCGTTGATGAGATATAAGTCACCACCAAGCTCCGCTGGGATGCGATCCAGGTTTTCAAGCTCACGGATATCATTTGCAGACATCCAGCCATTTTGACGGGCTGTAGCGTAGCCGTTCATGCGACTTTGATAATCGCCACGAAGCAGGCCATCTACATTGAACTTGACAAAATAAGCAGCCTTCTCGGAATCGGATAGAAGGGCACGGTTTAGCGCCTGTTCCCATCGCACAATCCAGGGCTCCAGGGTATACTTCACATATTCCAGCGATTGCTGCTCAATATTAGAAAAGCTCGACTTCTCCAGGTCTCCTACCATATGAGGAGGAACTCTGAAGATTCGAGCGATTTCATCAATTTGAAATTTACGTGTTTCAAGAAACTGCGCTTCATTTGGGCTGATAGAGATTGGCGTGTAGTGCATGCCTTCCTCTAAAATTGCAATCTTATGAGAATTGCTGCCGGAGAAACCCTTGTTCCAGCTTTCGCGGATGGCATCTGGATTCTTGACGGTGCCAGGAAATTCCAGCAGACCTCCGGGAGTAGCTCCATTTGCGAAAAACTTAGCGCCGTATTCCTCTGTGGCGATGGAAAGGCCGATGGCATTCTTAGCCATGGCAATCGGCGAGTAGCCAACCAGTCCATCAAATCCGAGGCCTGGTACATGAAGTACATCGGATGGCCTGAGCGTCACCGTTCCAGCTTTCATGGTTTGGGCATCCGACTCCTGCATCTGATATTGATAGTAGAGGTGTCCGTGCTCATCCCGATCCACGGTCATGCGGTTAGGCATTAGTGGATAGAGCCCGATGACCTGACCTTTACCGTTGCGGATAATCTGCGCATAGGCATTGCCGTACAGTAACAGGTGTGTCATCAGCGTTTCTCGAAAGACGAAGGAGGTCATTTCTGGGTTTGGCTCATCATGCAGGATTTTATACAGTGGATGAGAGAGGGCTTTTTCCTTGCTGCCGGATTCCTTATATTGGTAAAGATGTACCGGCAAGCATGCGATGGATTCCGATAGAATTCTTACGCAGGCATATACAGCAGTCATCTGCATGGCAGATCGTTCGTTGACGGCCTTGCCGGAGGTGGTGCCACCAAAGAAAAAGCGATAGCCGGAGCCGTTTAGGCTGTTTGTCGACTTATCGCGGGATTTAAAAAGTCCACTAAGTATATTCATCAAAACCTCCAATTCCCTGATTGATGCCTTCACGCAGCACAATCAGCCCAAGCAATAGTAGAGTGATCATCATTTTTCCTCAGATAAACAAAATGCCTCTGTCATCGTAGACAGAAGCACCGGTGTCATTGCCGCAGCGAATCGCGCGGTCCAGTCCCATGATGGTGGCAATCGCACCATCAATCTTTTCTGTAGATTTTTCTTTGTCGGCTTTAATATTTCCGGCGGGGTCTGTACGGATGTAGATGTTATCCATCATCCAGCGAAGTACCGGATGACCGCCATGCGCCAGACGTTCCTCCAGAGTTAGCTTCATGAGTTCCTTGGTAGGAGGGCTCATATCCTTAAAGCCCTGGCCGAAGGGAACCACCGTAAAGCCCATGCCCTCCAGGTTTTGTACCATTTGGACGGCTCCCCAGCGGTCGAAGGCAATCTCTCGGATGTTGTATTTCTCACCCAGGCGCTCGATGAATTTTTCGATGTAGCCGTAGTGGACGACGTTACCCTCTGTGGTTTGCAGAAAGCCCTGTCTCTCCCAGACATCGTATGGCACGTGATCACGACGAACTCGTAGCTCCAGCGTATCCTCCGGTACCCAGAAATATGGAAGAATGGCATATTTGTCATCCTCATCCTGGGGCGGAAATACCAGCACAAAGGCTGTGATATCCGTAGTGGAAGAGAGGTCCAGACCGCCATAGCAGACACGTCCTTCTAGCTCGTCCGGATTGACTGCAAAGGAGCAGGCATCCCATTTCTCCATTGGCATCCAGCGGACTGCCTGCTTTACCCATTGATTTAAACGAAGCTGTCGGAAGGAGTTCTCTTCTCCAGGATTTTGTTTGGCTGACTCACAGGCGGCCTTCACCTTATCAATACCGACTGTAATACCAAGAGAGGGATTTGCTTTCTTCCAGACCTTCGGATCCGTCCAATCATCAGATTCGTCTGCACCATAAATCACCGGATAGAAGGTAGGATCAATTTTCCTGCCTTCCAGGATGTCCTTGGCTTTCTGATGGGTTTCATAACAGATGCTATTGGTGTCTGTTCCAGCAGTGGTGATGAGAAAATACAGTGGCTGCATTCTGGCATCTCCGGAGCCCTTGGTCATAACATCAAAGAGCTTTCGGTTGGGCTGAGTGTGGAGCTCATCAAAGACAACACCGTGGATGTTAAAGCCGTGTTTGGAGTAGGCTTCTGCAGATAGTACCTGATAGAAGCTGTTGGTTGGTGTGTAGATGATACGCTTCTGGGAAGCAAGAATCTTCACACGCTTGTTGAGCGCCGGACACATACGTACCATATCTGCGGCAACATCAAAAACAATGGTTGCCTGCTGACGGTCAGCGGCACAGCCGTAAACCTCAGCACGCTCCTCACCATCACCGCAGGTAAGAAGCAGAGCCACGGCAGCTGCAAGCTCAGATTTCCCCATCTTTTTAGGAATTTCCACATAGGCGGTATTGAATTGGCGGTATCCATTTGGTTTCAGTGTGCCGAAGAGATCACGGATGATCTGCTCCTGCCAGTCAATCAGCTCGAAGGGCTTACCGGCCCAGGTGCCCTTGGTGTGGCAAAGGCATTCGATAAAGCTCACAGCATAATCCGCAGCATCCACATCATAATGAGAGTCCTTTGCTTTGAATTTGGTCGGTTTATATTTCTTTAATTTACGCACATGCTTCACCTCCGGGCATAAAAATAAGTCGTTACCGTATTGGCACGACCATCATCAATAAATATCGTATAACGAGGAACACACCCTTGCGGGTGGTCCTTCGGGAATGTTCTTAGTTGTATTCCTTCATCAGAATGGCAAGTGCCATTTCGGTTTCTTCGTCGACCGGCTCGATATCCGGGCCTCTGTCGTAGTTGTAGGCGATCTCACCGTTTCTCTTCAGCATGAGCTTTGAAATCCTACCGCCGTCAATGCCGTAGTCCTCGCTCGGTTCTTCATAATGCTTCACCCAGTAATGAAAAATGCTGTTTTCAATCTTGATGCTTCCTTCTGCCCACATGGTTTTGCCCTCCTTAGTTCAGCTTGAAAAGGTATCCGTGTGCCTTTTCATACTCATCGCTCATGAAGGCTTTGTGCTGGCTGTTGATCTCAATCAGGCCCGCCAAGGTGCATCCGGCTTTCTGGAAAAGCCATGCGGTTTCAACTGCGCTGCTCCAGGTGGAAGAGAAGGTGAAGGCTTCAATGCCATATTTCTTCATGCAGGCTACCAGGCCTTCAACTGCGTCATCGCGGATGGTGTCGTTCAGGTCGATGTACTCGTTGCCGCAGTCCTTGGCGGTTTCATAGGCGCTCCAGATGCGCTGCTCTGTGTTGCTTAAGCCATCAAGCTTTGCGGTTGCCTGCTTGTAAATGGCTCTTGCTGCATCCTGCTCAGCCGTGTTAGTTGCTGAGGCATAAGCCTTCTTTGCTTCCTGGATTCCTCTGTAAGATTCTTCAAAAATGTTCATCATGGTGTGTGCCTCCTTGTTTTCTTTTGGTAGTACATATATCACTCTGAAAGCACATAATAGCAAGCTGATTACGGACAATATATGTACCAAAGATCGGCTGCTATATGGAGGAGAAAACTGTGTACATTACAGCTTTTTCACTCGGTCTACACCATAGATTACATTCAGTCCGGAGCCATTATCCCAGTCCACCAGGAGGCTGCCGGTATCATCCACACCGGTTACCGTTCCCTGGGTGCCAATGGGCGGTGACTGAGCATCGTCCATCTCTACAAGCTCCACTCTGGTTCCGATGGGATAGCGGAGGCGTAGGCGTTCAACCTGCGCTCTGTTAGCGAATAACATGGCCTTCACCTCCTGCGTAGGAGCTGTTGCCGCAAAGGTATCGGCAGAGGATCCTGCGGCTTTGCTTGTATTCGTCTCCAATGAAGCCGAGGCGAAGAAGAAAGCAGCGGAAGGCGTATTTTTCGTTATCTATTGGCTTTGCCTTTGCTGTGATACGCTTCTGTTCCTTACTCATCTTGCAAAGGGCAGAAAGGAAAGCAGTGTAGGCGGTGATGGCATCGAAGTCCGGCATGCTAGGCCACCAAGGGAAGCTGACCTGATCGTCGTGCTCCTCAATCGGGAAGGCTTCAACCTCCAGGGCCTTCTTGATGAGGTCTGACTTGCTCTCCAGAAGCTTTCTCAGGTTTTCCAGGTTAACTGTGTCAGCCGGGAAGGAAATCACCAGGCCAGTGTCCTTTGCAACCGCTGAAATGTCCGTTTCTGCTGTGGCGGGTGCTTCTGGTGTTTCAGTGGCCGGTGCCTCATCTAACTCTGCGGCGAAACCTGCAGCGGCAGTCTGTTCAAGGATTGTCTTGATGGTACTTTCCTCTGTTCGTTCGTCGTAGCTTACGGTGCCATCCTTGCTGATGGTAATGTCTGCAACCTCGTAGGCGGCGCTTGGCATCCCCTTATAAACTTGCTTACATCCGGTTACCTGTGAAATAATCCCTACCAGCTCTTTTCTGGCGCTTCCTGTTACGTTAAATCTGATCTCCATAGTGGAATCCTCCTTTGTTTTGGTAGTACATATATCACTCTGAAGGCACATATTATCAAGCGATTCAGAGCGAATATATGTACCAAAGATCCGCCGGAAAATAGCAGCAAATCGTGTGTATTATGCTTGCTTGGATTCTTCGGAGATAGCGACTTCATCGTATTGGTAAGTCAGACCATCACGAATAACAGAAACGCCATCGGAAGTGCTTACCTGCTCGATGTAGCGCTTCACGATGACGTCTGCATATTTCTCATCTAATTCAATTGTGTGGCAGATGCGGCCGGTCTGTTCGCAGGCGATCAGCGTGCTGCCGGAGCCTCCGAAGGGATCAAGCACGATGCAGTTTGTAAGACTTGAATTCATGATCGGGTAGGCAATCAATGCTACCGGCTTCATGGTTGGGTGATCAGCATTTTTCTTAGGCTTTTCAAATTCCCAGATCGTGGTTTCCTTGCGACCGGAGTACCATTGATGCTTGCCATTTTTCTTCCAACCAAAGAGGCAAGGCTCATGCTGCCATTGATATGGTGAGCGGCCCAGCACCAGGGAGGGCTTCTTCCAGATACAACAGCCGGAAAGATAGAAGCCTGCATCAGAGAAAGCTTTTCTAAAATTTAGGCCTTCTGTATCTGCATGGAACACATAGATGGATGCATCATCGGCCATGACTGCTTCCATATTAGTGAAGGCATCCAGCAAGAACCGATAGAAGGAGTCATTATCCATGTTGTCATTCTGGATCTTACCAGCGGAGCCTTCATAGTTCACATTGTAAGGAGGATCCGTGACCACCAGGTTTGCCTTCTTGCCAGCCATCAAAAGCTCATAGCTTTCAGGCTTTGTGCTGTCGCCACAGAGAAGTCTGTGCGGACCAAGGCACCAGAGGTCACCGGACTTCGTTATGGTAGGTTTTGCAAGCTCGGCATCGACATCAAAATCATCTTCCTTGATGCCATCCTTCACATCCTCTTTAAAAAGGTCGTCCAGCTCGGCAGGCTCAAAACCAGTGAGAGAGACGTCGAAGTCAGCACCTTGCAGGTCTGCGATTAACAGTGCCAATTTGTCGTTGTCCCATTCGCCGCTGATTTTATTGAGCGCAACATTCAGTGCCTTTTCGTGTTCCTCATCAAGCTCTACAACGACGCAGTCAACCTCCGTCATGCCCATGTCCTGGAGAACCTTTAAGCGCTGATGTCCGCCAACCACGCGACAAGTAGTGGCATTCCAGATGACGGGTTCCACATATCCGAACTGCTCGATGGAGCGTTTCAGCTTTTCATATTCCGGATCGCCGGGCCTTAAATCTTTACGGGGATTGTAATCAGCAGGAAGTAGCTCAGCGACATTTTTCTTTTCAATTAGCATGGTGCATTCCTCCTGAGTAATTTCTGTAGGCCCTTGTAGGCAGCATCAATATCACCGGCCTTAGCTTGACCACGAAGTGTGCTGAACTGCTGAAAGCTCAGCTGTTTGCGATAGCTTTTCAGTAGATTCATAAATTCACGATAGTCCATATCAGTTTCCTTTCCTTGCACGGAGCAGGCGTTCCATCGCATCATCCATAGGCGTTTCGCCCTTGTACTCCGTCGCACAATTTTCTTTTACGACTTGATAGATTTCCATCCAGAGCCGATTTGTCTGGCTCATAAAATTCTGGCTCATGGCTACGTAGGGAGATTGCATGGCGTTTCCCGTTGTAGGGTGCTTGGCGAGGAAACCGTAATCTGTAATTGCTTCCTCACACTGAATCCACCTGGCAACACTCATGGCATAGCGTTCCAGAAGCTGGGGAGAAACAAGCGATGCACACCTGCGCTCTGCCAGCCATTCCCAGGTTGCCTTATATACTTCTTCAGCCACCAGTGGTTTACCGTCTTTCTGTGTGGCGGATAAGAGCTTGGATGGCTTTGGCATTTGCTGACCTTCTAAATCTGCAGCTTGATCTTCAAACTCGATGACAGTCAGCTTTCGCTTGCCCGGATTACCCTCAGTGATTTTGTCTGCTAAGGGCTTTTTCTTGGCTCCGGCACCGATACGAGCGCCGCCACGGTTGGTTCCGTCCTTAGCCAAAATGCTTCACCTCCTTGTTCGGGGCCTATTACCCCGTTTGAAAACGCGTTTTTGTGCGTGAGACCCCACGCCCGTTCCACGGCAGCTACGCTGTAGAGATTCAGACCGCCCCTGGGGGAGTGATGCACAAAGAAAATGCATCCGCTTTATGTGTTGTGCCAGCGGTCACCACGTTCTGCATGAATGCGTGCATGACAGGCCTTACACAAGGCTTTCAGGTTCTCACGGTCATGAGTTCCGCCCTGAGACAGTGGAAGCATGTGATGAATTTCCTCGGTTGGTGTATAAACACCCTTCGCAAGGCACTCTTCACAAAGCGGATGAGTAGCGGCATAGCTGTCACGGATGCGCTTCCATGCACGACCGTAGCGACGCTTGGTGGCGGGATCTCTATCATAATGTTCGTAGCGCCTGGCTTCCTCCTTGGCATGCTCCTCACAGAAGCGACCGTCAGTGAGATTAGGACAGCCTGGATAAGAACAGGGACGCTTAGGCTTTCTGGGCATCAGTTTCACCTCCTTGTGGCATAAGAAAAGCCCTGCAGGAAATAGATCCTACAAGGCTTCTGTGATTTTCTTTTTTGCTAGTCTAATACTATCAGAAGTTGATGGTGTCATTCTATGTCTTTTCATGCCCATCTTCAATTAGCTCAGGAATTTTTACTTCCTGCAGAGCCCGGCTGTGGAGCTTGTGGATGTAGCGAAGCTCGTAGTTCATATCCACGGCGATCTTTTCCCAGGATTCACAGCAGATGTAGCGCTTCGCCAGAAGATCCTGATATTCCGGATTGGAAACAGACTGAATCACATGGGTGATCTCTTTCTTCAAATTCACCAGCTTTTCCATATCTTCTGTAATCTGTTCCTCCAGGTCGATGATCTTCATGACACATTCCTCCAGACGAGAGTTACCACGGTTTGGGCTTTTAGGCATATCCGAATAAGTAGCGGTGCAGCGGGTAGCCAGATCGTTTAAGGAGTCAATCATCTGAGTTTTTGTGATAATGCGCTGATCCAGGTTGCGGGCCTGGGATAAATATTCTTTTGCGTTCATAGAGTACCTCCGAATAATGAAATTTCCTCGGATTGACCTATGTTGTCGTAGATTGTCATAGATTTGCTTTTACCGCATCAATTAATGCGTTTTGTGTAACCTCCTTCAGGGACAGCGCCTTTAAGATACATTCATCAATGGTGCCCTTGGTAATGATGTGCTCAATGACGACAGTGCCGGAGGTCTGGCCTTGCCGCCAGAGACGAGCGTTGGTCTGCTGATATAACTCCAAAGACCAGGTCAGCCCGAACCAGATAAGTGTTGATCCACCAGCCTGAAGATTCAGTCCGTGACCTGCAGAGGCAGGATGGATGGCAGCAACAGGAATATCGCCATTGTTCCAATCAGTGATATCCTTGCTGGATTTTATCTCCCGGACATCAAAGCGCTTCTTGATTCGCTGCAGGTCGTGCTTGAACCAGTAAGCTACCAGGAGTGGTTTGCCATTGGCGGCTTCGATAAGATCCTCTAAGGCATCCAGCTTCCGATCATGGAACTCGATGATATTGCTGTCATCATCATAAATGGCACCGTTGGCCAGCTGGGAGAGTTTACCGGTGAGAGAAGCCGCATTAGCAGCCGTGATTTCTCCTTCCGGGAGCTCCAATATAAAGTCTGCCTTCAGTTCCTCGTAGCGCTTTTCTTCCTCCTCGGATAGCTGCACTTCGTATTCCGATGTGATTAACTCCGGCATCCGCAGGTGATCGGTAGATTTCATGGAAATCGTAATATCCGATATTCTCCGGTAGATGGCATCCTCCGCATAAGCCATGGGCTTGTAAGAGTAGATGATCTCGCCGTTTCGCTTGTCCGGGATAAAGTAGTTGTTGCGGTAGTGGGTGATGAAGCGTCCTAAACGTTCTCCAAAATCCAGAAGCTTGAATTCGGCCCACAGATCCATAAGACCATTGGAAGAAGGTGTGCCGGTAAGACCGATGATTCGTTTTACTGTAGGTCTGACCTTCATCAGAGATTGAAATCGCTTCGACTTGTGATTCTTGAAGGAGGATAGCTCATCAATGACAACCATATCGTAATCAAAATCAAAGCCACTGGAATCTATCAGCCAGCCAAGGTTCTCACGGTTAATGATGGTGATGTCGGCTCCGGACATAAGTGCAGCGCATCGTTCCTTCGGTGTCCCCACGCAGACAGCGTAGGTCAGATGCTGCAGGTGCTCCCATTTTGCAATTTCCGCAGGCCAGGTATCACGGGCCACCCTTAAAGGCGCGACCACTAGGATGCGGTGTGCCTCGAAGCTGTCAAACAGCAGGTCTGCGATGGCAGTCAGGGAAATGACCGTCTTGCCAAGACCCATATCGAGGAGAACTGCAGCGATAGGATGCATTTCGATATAGTTGATGGCATAGGCCTGATAATTATGGGGTGAGAAGTTCATGAAGCATCCCTCCAATCTGTTCCACGCCATCAATCACATAGACCTGAAAGCCAAGTGAACGTAGCAGCTTGTGCCTTGCTATTTGAAGCGGGCGAGGCTTTTTGCCAGGAGCCTTAAGCTCTACGAAGGCGATGATCCCATCAGGTAATAAGACGAGGCGATCGGGCATTCCCGCAAAGCTCGGAGACACGAATTTTACAGCGATGCCGCCATGCTGCTTTACCATCCGGGTTAACTTGTTTTCTATCTGTTTTTCTAACATTGTCATTCTCCAATCAGTGGTTATTTTTCTTCTGTGCAAGGTGCATCAATGATATTTACATAACTTTTCTATATATGATTTTTTATAGCCTATAGAAAAGTTTATACAGAGACATTGATACACCTTGTCATTCGGTTCGATCAGTCTAAAAATTCCTCATCAAAATCGTCCTCAGTACGCAGGCGAAGTCCTTTAAAATAGCGCTTTCGGCTCAAGGTGACACGCTCGTATCCGGCATTTTCCATAGCAAAGTAGAAGTCCGCTGTGGAGCGTACATACTCATTGCAATCGATGCAGTGATTGCGGTAGGCCTGATATAGGTTAGAGGAGTTTTCTTTATACTCATCACCTATGATGCACTTATCCTCTAAGAAATGTCCGAACCAGTCATTCTGGCTACGGTAATCATCGATGGCATTCTGCACGCAGGCCGGAACCGGGATGTGGTAGTCAGCATCGATAACTTTTTTGCTGCCTTCGATGATCCAGGAGAGAATCGCGCCGCCAGCATTGTCATAGAGATATTCACTGTAATTCTTGATGTCGCTGCTATCGGTGATCTTGGCATTAAAAGGAATAACGATCAGTCGCCTCCAGATACCATCATCGGATGCACTGACGCGAGGCAGGTGGTTGGTATACAGCACCAGCGTGTGGCAGGGCTTGAAGGAAAATGGATCCTTATATTTCTTCTCTGCAAAGACATCATCGGTAGAGCAGAGCTGCTTGACGGTAGAGTCATTAAGCCTTGCACCTTCCTGCATCTCGGCAGCAATGAGAAGTCGCTTACCCTTGACCTCGGCCATTTCCGGTTTGATGTTTCTGCGGCAACCTACGGTCAGGGTATCTGCAGAAATGTTCCCGGAGTAAAGGCCCAGCACGCGGGAGATGGCATTCCAGAAGGTGGATTTACCATTGCGGCCATCACCATAGGCGATGATCAGAGCTTCCACATAAACCTTGCCGATGGCAGCAAGGCCGCAGATCATCTGGACGTAATCGATGAGCTCCTGATTGTGCTGGAAGATGAGATTCAAGCTGTCCAGCCAAATCTGCATGCCTTTCTGGTTCGGTGAAACGCTGGTAATCTTAGTGATAAAGTCCTCCGGCGAATGCTCCCTGGCTCCGGCCATACCCTGACGAAGATCAAAGGTTGCCTCCGGGGTACAGAGCGCAAAGCAGTCTGCGTCCAGGTCACGAGGTGAAATCTCCAGCATCGGATGGGATTCCTTCAAAGTAGAAGTCACATTCTTAGAATCACGGCGCTTAATGGCAAATGCCTGATAAGCCTTGGCTGCTAAGAGCTCACGATAGACCTCCAGCTGTTGATCGTTCATAAGCTGTTCTGCTTTTGACTTTGATGCGCTATCAAGAATGTTCTGTGCACCGCAATTCTTCATTTTATCCAGTGCTTCCATGAGATCTCGGTTTGCTTCCTTTAGCTGTCTGCGGGTAAGTTCGTGAGCCACGGCCTGAGCACCTGGCTCTGATTCCTGCCAGTAGTGATCGGAGTAGCGAATGAAGTGAGTGGCGGGAGAATAGCGAAGCTCATTTGAGAAGTATTTTGCTAACACCTCAGCCTGTCCCACATCGGAGTAATCCTCCGGTTTATAACAGGAAGGATCGTTGTAGAGCTCCGGTGCAACATAGCCCTCCTGCTGCTGGACACGAGCATAGAAGCGCTGGGCACTGTGCCAGATAGTAGCAAGCTCAGCAGCATCCAGAGGCGGATCACATTTATCTGCTTCTTCCAGAAATGCCTGATAGGCCGTGTCACCGTCGCCATATTTCTTGATGACCTTTCCAGCGAAACGAGACATGGTTGCATTACGGCTGCCTTCGGGAATCGTTGCGCCATCATATTGACCTTCCGTCATATCCTCATCGAAAATATCCTCATTGAGGTATTCCGTCAGATTCATGCGTCCCGGATATAAAGCAACATCTGCAGCAACAGTGCCAAAGAAGAAGCGGGCAGCATCCAGGGCCTTCGTATCGAAATAGGGAAAGATGGAATTGACCAGCTTTTTCATGTTGCTATAAAAGGCAGCATCCGTCACATAATCAATCGGAAAGAGAACGTGAAATTTGGGCCTTGCGGGCTTGCCATTTTTCACTCTGTTATTGAAACGGCTGTAATGGACTGCGAAGGTCACACCCGGGAAGGCCTGCAAGACATCTTCCGGAGTGATCCAGTCTTCCGGATTCTCGGAATGATCATTATCACAGTCAACTGGAAGACAGTCACTGCCGATGAAGTTGTCGCCATTGCGATAGCTGTTTTTATATTCTGCGCACACGTAATCATGACAAACAGCCGCCTTCAGGCTATCTTCATCCAGGATGATGTGTTTATGAGGATAGGAGCAGTTACCGGGATTGCCGGTAACGTCCGCGCTGTAAATGGTAAACATCAGTCGTACACCTCCTGAGCTTCTTCCTCCAGGACCTTTGTGATGAATTTGAGCGCTCGGATCATGGTTTCAAGCTCACAATCACCACCCAGCATGACCTCAAAGCCTTCTGCATCACCAAAGCGATCTCGCATAACATGGATATCCATATCGGTGCAGGCCGCATCCTTGATGCGAAAATAGGTGCGTCCGCCGTGCCCAGTGTCGCCACCTCTATAGCCTGTGGTACCAGCTTCTACTTCGAGAATGTTGCAGCTCACAACTTCACGGGTGTAGGTAGAGATTTCTGTGCCATCCTTCAATCTGCGTCTGTTTTCTTTGATTTCATACATAGCTTTAAGCCTCCTAACATTTTTCTGTATTCAGGCAGATGCTAAGAAAGCGTCCACCTCTAGTTTCCACTGGAGATGAACGCCTGAGTTGAGCGGACATTTTTAATCTTTTTTGTAAAAAGGGGTAGCATAGCCATCTGCACGAAGGAGAAGTCCCTTCGCCCAGGGAGGTGTGCGGCCCATTTGTTCACAGACGGCATCCAAGGACATGCGGGGATCCGCTTCGATGACTACTTCATCATGGATATGCATAACGATGGAGCAGTTGCGGAGGGTTCTCATGGCATAGAGAAGAATATCACGGGAAGTGGCCTGTACAATATTCTCCACAAACTTTGGTCCGTAGGAATCAAGACGTTCCCATTTCTTGGTTGGGCCGATGCCTTCATAGGTGATGCAGGTGCCGCCGAACTTGTTCGTACCGAGCTTCGGCTTCACGTAGGCCAGGTTTCTCCCGGAAGGAAGCGTGATAAAAAGCATGCCACTGCGGCAGGAGAAGGTAAGGCCGTATTCGGTAGTCGTGTGCTTATATTTCACAGCTTCTGTGACAGCATGATCTACAGCCCACCAGAATTGTACGATGTGTGGGTTTGACTGACGCCAGGCATCTACAAGGGTGGGAAGCTCATCCTCTGTTAGCCCCATATCGATAGCCCCCATCGCCTTCAGTGCACCGACGGAGCCGCCATAGCCAAGCGCCAGCTCTGCGATTTTACCCTTTTGACGCAAATGTCCATTGATGCCGTGTTTCTCAACAGGGACCTTGAACATCTGACTGGCAGAAGCACAGTAGATATCCCCACCCTTAGCAAATACCTTCTGCCGCCATTCTTCTCCGGCAAACCAGGCGATGACGCGGGCTTCGATGGCAGAAAAGTCTGCAACCAGAAACTGTGTACCCTCACGTGGAATGAATGCAGTTCGGATCAGCTGCGATAGTGTATCCGGCACATCTTCATACAAAAGAGAGACTGCATCAAAGTTCCCGGAGCGTACCAGAGCACGAGCATCAGCAAGGTCTGGCAGATGATTCTGAGGAAGATTTTGTAATTGAATGTTCCGACCGGAGAAGCGACCGGTACGATTGGCTCCATAAAACTGAAACATGCCACGGGCTCGGCCATCAGCACAAACCGTCTTTTCCATTGCCTGATATTTACGTACTGAGGATTTGGCAAGCTGCTGACGAAGAATGAGAACAGAGGCAAGCTTGTCAGGAGCATTCTTTAGGAGCTCGGCTATCACTTTTTTATCAAGGCTGTCGGTTTCTAAACCGTTGTCAGAGAGCCACCGCTTCATCTGCAGCACAGAGTTCGGGTTTTCCAGCTTCGTGATGTCCTTGATGGCGGCAGTCAGCTCTTCACGGGAGCGAGCATCCATTGCGATGGCCTGCTGTACAAGCTCCATATCCAAACGGACACCACGATCATTGATTTCCTGGTCAATGTGATACTCCTCCCAGACCGATTCCGGTACAGGAAATTTGCGAAGCTTATGCTGGATGCCCATTTCGGTTTCCACATCACGGATGTTATAGCGCTTGAAGGCTTCCCATTTCTCTGGCGCATGAAAAGGGCGATTTCTCGTCCTGCCACCATTGGATTTTGTAGCAACGCAGGGCTGGCAGAAATATTTGATGAGGTCCTTGCCTTCTGTGAGCTTCTGCTTCTCAAGTCCCAGCACGGCACCGACGCCTTCCAGGGAAAGCGGTAAGCCCATGGTTGCTGCCCAGATCATGGAGCAGCGCCAGCTTTCCGGATCAAGATATTCACCAGTTGGATAGCCTAGGAACCTGGAAAGACAGATACGTTCGAAGGAAGCATTGAAGGCCCATTTGATGATGGTCTCATCCTCCAGGGCGGCAACAATCCTCTCCGGTATCTTCTCGCCGCAGGCAAGGTCCACCACCTGAACAGGGCCGGAGTCGACACTATAGCCAAAGAGTAATATTTCAAAATCAGGAGATTCGCAGTATCGATACACACCGGTTTTGGAAAGCGGCACATTGCTGTAGGTCTCGATATCAATCGATAAGGTTTTCATAGATTGTCCTTTCTACCAAAAAGGTGGTGAGATTGCTCCCACCACCTCCTTGGATTTATTTTGATGAGCTTAATCCAGGAAATCGTCATCTTCATCAGATGCGAAATCAGACTCAGCACTTGCCTTACCACCAAGAGGCTCACCGTCACGAATCTTCTGCAGATTGTTAAGACCGCAGGCGATACCCTTATTACCAGAGCTGTTGAAGGCATAGAAGCTGATGCTGACGCGACCATACACACCGGAGTAAACCTCGGAGCGAGTAAGAATCGGATTTCGATCTGCATCCACGATGCCAGGAGCAGAGGTTGCATTGGCATTTACGAAATAAGCATTGGCGTAGGCCGGATCGTCCGGACGCTCCATGTCGCCATCACGAAGCGGAGTCTTGATGACAGAGAGGGCAGGTACAGACTTGCCATTGCCTTTGAGCTTGGCCTCGCCCTCCTTGTAAGCGGCCTCAATGGCAGCTTCAATCTTGGCGATGGTCTTGGTATCAGACTTCGGAATAATCAGAGATACGCTGTACTTCGGTGTACCTCCATTGATGGATTTCGGCTCCCAGACGTTGGCATAAGACCAACGAGTGTCAGGACCAGTGATTACCTTCATAGGATTGTTGATTTTTACATTCTTGTTCATTTAATTTTCCTCCATAAAATCAGTTTTTGCATTGTTCATTGCCGGACGTTTATCGCTCTCCGGCACGAGCGTCGGTTTACCTTGCGGCTTTTCAATATAGGCTGTAAGCAGCTCATCGAATCTGGATTTGCCAAGACGCTTCTGCATGGCAGTGATACCAAGGAGCTTCTTTTCATATGGATCAAACCCGGCATCTGTAACTGCCTGGATGACTGCCTCCTCATTGGAATACTTGCGGTTGGATCTACCTTCGACCAGCTTCCAGCCAGCCCATTCCTTACCGCTGATGGCCTGCTGCAGAGCATATTCCTTGATGTCGGATGCCCAGGCGACTAATTCATCTGCACGGGAGAGGATATATTCAATCTCCGAATCCTCTAAAAGAGGTGGAAGCTTGAAATCGTACTGAGCCAGTGTGAGATTGGCCTCGGCTCTGGCACGGCATTCGTGCTTGGCCTTACAGAAACCACACCATTCGCCACAGAGGAAGTTCCCATCCCCGGCAAAGGCAAGATCTGCGGTCGGCTTCAGCACTTCATCCGCCCACTTGTACAGCGCATCCTTAGAAATTTCAAAGGTGGAAATATTCTGACGCCTTGGCTGGTAGATGGTCATGCTGACATTATCAATGTCGTAGATGTCATCAAAGAGCTCCAGGGCTCCAAGCGCATAGCACTTCATTTGCGGATTATCGGTCGCATCTACGAGGACTCCAAGACCGTGCTTGTAATCGCATATTCTCAAGGTGCCATCTGCAATGATGATGCAGTCAGCGGTTCCGAAGCCCTGCTCCACCCAGCGAGAGAAATCTACACGCTGTTCAATCAGAACCTTCGGATCAGCGCAGCTTTCCTTGGCGGCCTCTACCATTTCAAGGATGTAGACGGCATAGCCATTGGCACAGTCCTCCATTTCCTCGTTGTACCAGGTGAGATTCTCCGTCGGATCACTGGCATCCATCCCAAGGGCCCTCTTTAGCTTGTACTCACAAAGCTCGTGAGCATCAGTGCCTTCCGCAGCATAATCGCTGCCTTTATCCTCGTAGGTCTCGCAGAGCCTTGCGGAAGGCGGGCAGTGGAGCCAGCGGTCCGAAGAGGAAGCAGATAAGATAGCATGTCCCTTAGGTGGCATCGTCAAGTACCTCCGCATCCTTTAACAAGGCTTCATAGTGCTTCGGATCAACAGCAGATAGCTTGGAAGCGCCATACTTCTGAAGTAATGTACGGATAGCAGCGGTATGCCCGGCACGGGACTTCTCTGCTAAGACAGCTCGTACATCCTCAAGCTTCAAATCCGTTTTCTTTTCTTCCTTGGCAGCAGGCTTTTCGACAGGTGCGCTGTCAGCAGTGCCACCAAACTGTTCTGCTAACCAGTTGGCTGCTTCGTTAATAGCAGCGGCTGCACTGCGCAGCTCTTCGATGGTCATAGCCATATCGCTCATTTTGCTCATAGCGACGTTCTCCTTTCTCTGATTGTCTTTGCTGTGCGAGGATTGTCATGTTTCTCGCCATTCTTGCGGATACGTGGGAGATTGCATTCAGTACTGCAATCAGCTCCGTGACGTTACCGCTTGAATCGAAGTTGGACTTCTTCATGTGCTTCACCTCCGTTTCTGTGATGGTTAAGGCTTGTTGTTTCGTGCCTTACACCTTCCACTGGAGATGAGTGGCGGATTTGAGCTGAGAAAAGTTGAAAAAATATAAAATCCCTCTGGGCATTGGTTGGTGGATGCCAAGAGGGATGAATTGCTACATATGATATGTAGGATTAATAGCCACGAATTTTACGGAGCTCCGTGCGGATCTTCTTCATCTGATCAGCGAAGGTACGCTGCTTGCGGCCAAGCTGTTCTGCAATCTTACGATCAGAAAGCTCGTCCCCCAGCAGTTCAATGATGCGGTCTGCATCTGGATCAAGCTCGCGGAATCTTGTGATGAGCTGTTCCAGGAGCATTGCATCAGAAAGAACATCCTCCATAGTTGGAGCGGAATCGGGAATTGTGTCATACATGTTCGCATTGCCGTCTTCCGTAGGAACATCAAGGGAAAGCATGTCCCCAGCTGCATGATATTCACATAGGTCACAGTTGGCGTCACATTTCCAGAGATACTTTCTGGTACACATACAGCGATGATGATGCTGTTCGCGCTTCTGGGTAGCCCAGATCTCAGGATACAAAGCTCTGTACTGAGTCTCAGTGATTTCGACGAGTGTAACCTTGTAAGGATTGCTCGCGTCGCGAAGAGGGTAGTAGCGTTTTTTACTCTGATTGTCTTTGATTGCCATGATAATTTTCTCCTTTCGGCTTTCAAACCGAAGCGGAGATGCCCATCATGGCTGCCAGTAATGTTTGTCATAGTTGGTCACCTTTCGCGGATAACTCCGCTTCATTTCTGGTGACCAGCTCGTTCGTTAAAGCTGGCACGGTATTTACTTGTTGCTCATATAACAGTTACGAACACACCTCGTGGCCACGAGAAAGGTGAACTGGTATACAAGAAGCCTTTTAGCGCCTTGCCCAGGGCGATTTATATCAAACTGTAAGTAAAAAATATATTTGCATCCGCGAAAATAAAATTGACGATTTTGCCATGCGAAGGTATAATAAAAACTGTAGGTTGGATAAGTTTCATGGCTTTGTTTGTCTACTCAATAAGAATGATTAAATTGTAGATTGTATTTAGGAAAAAATCGTCCTCGCGAAGTTCTGACAAAGTACCGGTAAAGTTCTGTTTTTGGAGGTGGAAATTCTTTGAGTGAGTTTGTAATAGCAACATATGAACATGAAGTAAAAGCCGCTTGGAATGGGACTATTTCAGATCAAGACTTGTTTCAACGGCTTTTAGATGCGGTTATTTTTCCTGCCAACATAATGGGAAAAAATAATGAACTCATAATGATTAGCAAAACAAAGGCTAGTGAATTAACACATAGAGTGAGCAATGTTTCGCCTAAAATAAAAAAAGCTTCCAGCAACCCAGAAGTTACCGAAAGCATAGTTGAGTACTTTGAAACAAATATTGTGGTGGAACTGCAGCCGACATTGAAAAGCGAATTGGTCTATAAGATTAATCGTCTGGTTCAAGAAGATAATAATATTTCTGATGATAAAAAAAGAGCAATTGGTAAATTGGCTAGCAAGAATGATATTGCTGCATTTTTATCGGCTACTTTTCTGCTGGCCGTAGTATTACCGAATAAGATATCAAAGCAAATTGTTTCAAGCTCATCAAATGAAGAATTGCCAGAAATTCCAGTTCCAAGTAGCGTGGATTCTTCAGAAAGAAGTTATACAAAGCCTTTATTAAACGCATATGGTCAGGAAGCACATAAACCGGATTTTTCCATAAAAGATTTAGATACATATCCACGTTATAAGAAAAACTTCGGAGATCAAAGGGGCTACTATTATGCAGCAGAAGCACTGAGACGTGGAATCCGAGATATGTATTCTAAAGAAAAGGATCCATTTGATGTTTTGGAGAATGAGATATACGAAGGAGTAATAGAAACTTGGGATGATCCATGTAAAAATGGCTTGGCAAGATTACGTAAAGTTTTGTCAAAAGCTACGAGTACTGCGCTTGATAAATGCAAAATCTGCCGGGATACTACCTGGGTGGGAAATGCACAGAGAAAAGGTGTGTGTCATTTCCTTGTGAAGGAAGGCCGATTGGAAGGATGGACACGGGATGATGACGAAGAAAATATTTAATAGCACATTTGAAAATAGTCTACGAGCTGTCCTTCTTTTGGATGAAATGCAGAAACCTGCTAGATTAGATAGAATCTATGTGATAGATTTTATGATTTCCTATGGTGCAGCTTTTGGGTATTCTCTTACGGATTTGAATGGAGATAATCCATATAAGTTTAGTGAATTTCCTTTTAGACGGAATTGTGTAAAGGATGCACTAAGACAGTTGGTGTTGGATGGATATGCTATACCAATACATGGAAGGAATGGAATTGAGTATTTAATTACAGAAAATGGAAGTAATTATAGTCGAAGCCTAAGCAGTGATTATGCGAAAGAATACAGACATATTGCAAAACAAATTATAGAAAATACGGCTAATATATCAGAAAGAAAAATGATAGCAGAGATTAATCGAATGACTGTCCACGATAAGATTGGAGGTGCACTTGTAGAATGAGCAGATTTTATATTAGCAAAATAGCTGCTGCTGGGTCAAATGTTCAATATTCATCTGTGACCTTTAAAGATGGTGTAAATATTCTGCATGGACCTTCTAATACAGGAAAGTCTTATGTAATCGGATGCATTAATTTTATGCTTGGTGGAGAACCGCCATTCATGCGCTCTGACACAGCGGGATACGACACTATTGAAATACAGTTCGATTCAGTAGATGGTTATGTGGTCAATGCAAAGAGAAAGATCATAGATGGAAGCAAAACAGATAAAGGAGCTCCTACTGTAGAGGTGACAAGCAATTACCCAACAGTGGAATCAGGAACTTATTCTTTGTCCAATAATGCTTATAGCGATATGATTTTGAAATTGATGGGGATTGAAGAACCCCAAACGATTATTGCAACTCAAGAAATAAAGACTCAGCGACTTGGAGTAAGAACTTTCTTGCATTCGTATTTTATTGACGAAGATAATATCTATGAAAAAATACCGGCATTTGATGTGCCACGTCATTCAAAAATAACTGCAAGTCTAAGTGCTTTGCAATTTTTGTTTAATGGTGATGATTTACATCAATATGTGCCTGAGCTTACACCCAAGGAAAGAGCACTGAGAGAGGCTAAGAGAGATGCAGTAGTCGTCTACATAGATGATAAACTTGGCTTTTTAAAAGAAAGAAAAGACGAAATAAATAAGATATTAGAGAATATAGAAGATATTGACATTGATAGTAAAATTGCTGAAACCTTGGATGAGCTAGCCCAGGTGGAGAATCAGATCCGGACACTTACAAAAAAGAGCAAGGAAACAGTGGGGGAAATTTATACTGCCGATGTTGAACTGGAAGAATCTCGCTATTTGCAAGATCGGTATAAGTTATTAAAGACACAGTATACGGCTGATATTAAAAGACTTCGATTTATTATTGATGGAGAAAAAGTTTCTGGGGAAAAACAAAAACCTGTTAAATGTCCTTTTTGTGAACATGAGATTAAACGCAAATCGGAAAGATGTATTTCCTACACGGAAGCGTCCACAGAAGAAATCGAACAAGTTGCTGCACAACTAGAGGATTTGAAACAGGCAGATAGTGAACTTACAAAAGAAATCAAGCAGCAGGAGAACTATTTAAAAGAGCTGGAAGAAGAAAATCAGCAGATTCTTCAGGAAATTAGTTCTTTTCTTAAACCAAAAGCACAACAGTTTAAGAAGCTGCTGCAAGACTATCAGACGGCAGTTCAGTTAAAAAAAGAGCGTGCAGCAATTGAAGCTTTGATGCAAGAATTAAATACAGACGCATTAAATCAGGGACAACCAGAGGAGAATAGTCCGCGAATTAATCTGATTGAGTATGTGGATGCAGATAAATGGAAAAAATGGAGTGACACATTTGCAACAATTGTTGAGGAGTGTCATTATCCTAATTTTGTTAGTGCCAGAATTGCAAAAAATACGTATGACGCTGTTGTGAATAAAAAACACAAAGCGAGTGAAGGAAAAGGATATCGTGCTTTTTTGAATAGTATCATTCTGTTTGCACTTATGAAAACATTAGAAGAAGAGGGAACATACCGTTCGGGTATGTTGATCCTTGATTCACCTATTTTGACTTTAAAAGAGAAAAAGAAAATATCCCAAAAGGAACTAGCAAGTCCTGGAATGAGAGAGTCTTTATTTAGATATTTTGTAAATAATTGCGGAGATAATCAAATTATCATAGCAGAGAATGAAATTCCTGCAAATGTTGATTACTCCACAGCTAATTTAATTGAATTTACACAGGATAAGTCAGTAGGTACCTACGGATTCTTGAGATCAATAGATATAAATGAAGAGAGCTGATGGTTTTAGAAAAAAGGAGATCAACGAAAATGTCAAAAACAATCACTTATAAAAAGTTATGGAAATTATTGATTGATAAAAATATGACTAAAGGTGATTTGAAAGCCAAAACAGGAATCAGCACAGCATCCATAGCAAAGCTTGGAAAGGGAGAAAATATCACAACAGGTGTTTTGATTAAAATATGTGAAGGCTTGAATTGTGAGTTGACTGATATTATGGAGTTGGAAAATGTGGAAGACATGACATCATCTGATGCCATGAATTTGTCTTTCGACAATAAAAATACTGATGAAGCAACATGTAATGAGAAAAACTAATTCTTGAAAATAAAGTAGAAAGGAGGCCGTTATGGCAAAACTTGAAGATATAACCGTGGGTAGCACGGTCAAAGGAATTGCTGGAAATGAGTCGGTCTCTATAGTGGCAGCACAGTGGTACGGCAGCAATGTGCTTGAGATTACATATAAGGATACACGAGGAACGCTAGGAACTCAGTTGCTATATCGTGATGATGAGGTAAATGTTGAGGTTTTAGCGAATCATTTGCCATGGAGTTTTGATGCGGATGGCAATCAGATGAAATTGGCATCAGAGGCTTACAGAATAAGTTTAGCGCATTTATTCGATCCGTATCTTGCAGTGCATACGTCTTCTGTAGAGCCACTGCCACATCAGATTTCAGCAGTATACCAAGAAATGCTGCCGAGGGTACCACTCCGGTACGTTCTGGCAGATGATCCTGGTGCTGGAAAAACAATTATGACTGGCCTATATATTAAAGAATTGATGGCACGAGGGGACCTAAAAAGATGTCTCATTGTTTCTCCAGGTAGTCTAGTGGAACAATGGCAGGATGAACTTTTTGCAAAGTTTCATTTACGCTTCGAAATTCTTACCAATGATCGAATGGAATCCGCAGTAAGTGGCAATATTTTTACTGAGGTGGATCGTTGTATTTGTCGATTAGATAAATTAGCACGGAATGATGAGCTTCAAGAAAAATTAAGAGTATCTGACTGGGATCTTATTGTATGTGATGAGGCCCATAAAATGTCTGCTACTGTTTGGGGCGGAGAAGTGAAATATACACGCAGATTCCAGCTGGGACGTTTGCTTTCTAATATTACGCGTAATTTCCTTTTGCTGACGGCAACTCCACACAATGGAAAAGATGAAGATTTTCAGCTGTTTTTATCTCTTGTAGATCCAGATCGCTTTGAGGGAACACACAGCAATTCTCAGCAGGCAGTTGATGTAAGTGATGTCATGCGTCGACTGGTCAAAGAAGAACTTTTGAAATTTGATGGCAAGCCTCTGTTCCCAGAACGAATTGCCTATACTGTTAATTATGATCTTTCGCCACAGGAGTCACAGCTTTATCAAGCTGTTACAGAGTATGTACAGGAAGAGTTTAATCGTGCGGATAATTTGAATAATGACCGAAAAACGACTGTAGGTTTTGCATTGACCATTCTGCAGAGAAGATTGGCTTCTTCTCCAGAGGCCATTTACCAATCGCTCAAAAGGAGACGTGAGCGCTTGGAACATCGTTTGGCTGAAGAGAAATTAGGTAAGCGTGCAGAAGAATATAGAAATTCGGATTGGGAAGATATTGACGATGATGATCTGCCACCAAATGAGCAGGAGCAGATGGAAGAGCAGGTTGTGGATCATGCTTCTGCAGCTGCGACAATTGCAGAATTGGAAGCGGAAATACGTACATTAAAACGTCTAGAAAAAATGGCAAATGATGTGCGTGTCAGCGGAATTGATCGTAAGTGGGATGAATTGTCACACTTGCTTCAAGACAATGATGCAATGTTTGGCAAGGATGGACAGAGAGAAAAACTGATTATCTTCACCGAGCATAAAGATACGTTAAACTACCTGACAGAAAAGATACGTTCTCTTTTAGGAAATGCTGAATCTGTAGTTACCATTCATGGTGGCATGCTCCGAGATGAACGTCGTAAAGTAGAAGAACGGTTTAAACAGGATGTGGAAGTACGTATTCTGATTGCTACCGATGCCGCTGGTGAAGGTATCAATCTGCAGCGTGCGCATTTGATGATTAATTATGACCTGCCATGGAATCCTAATAGGTTGGAGCAGCGGTTTGGTCGTATTCATCGTATTGGTCAGACGGAGGTATGTCATCTGTGGAATTTGGTGGCAAATGAAACGAGGGAAGGTTTTGTATTTCAACGATTGTTCTCCAAGTTAGAGGAAGAACGCCAGGCTCTGGGGGGTAAGGTATTCGATATTCTTGGAAAAATGACTTTTGATAATAAGTCGTTGAGAGAATTGCTAATAGAAGCAGTCCGCTATGGTAATGATCCACAGGTTCGTGCGAGATTGAACCAAGTCGTGGACCATAATATGAATCGGGAATCTTTCCAAAAGTTGATCGATGAGCGAGCTCTGACGGATGACGTTATGGATATTCATGTTGTAAACACCATCCGTGAAGATATGGAGCGAATTGAAGCACACAAGCTTCAGCCACATTTTATAGAATCATTCTTTCTTGAAGCGTTTAAGCGCCTGGGTGGTAAAGTCCGTAAGCGTGAAACTGGAAGATATGAGATCACATCGGTTCCATATCCAGTTCGCAATCGAGATATGCAGATTGGATTTGGTGAGCCGGTTCTTAAGCGATATGAACGGATTTGTTTCGATAAGGAATACTGCAATGTTCCTGGGCTTCCACAGGCGGCATTGATTTGTCCTGGGCATCCTCTTCTTGAGGCTACGATTGATATTATTCGCGAGAAAAATGTTGATGTCATGAAACGCGGAGCAGTATTTATCGACGATACTGACTTTAGCAATGACGCCAGACTTTTATTCTACATTGAAGATGCAATTCAAGATGGTGTCATTACAAAGAATGGAAACAGAAGAACGATTTCTAAACATATTCATTTTGTAGAAATAAAAGAGGATGGTACAGCAATCAGCGCTGGTTATGCTCCATACCTTGATTATAAGGCAGCAACTGAGACTGAATATTCGGCAATTCAAAGCTGGATGGCATCACAAAAGTGGTTGTCCAAGGATGTGGAAGGGATAGCAAAGGGATATGCCATTGAGCATTTGATACCTTCGCATTTTCAAGAAGTAAAGACTCGTAAGGAATCGATGATCAATAAAACTGCAAAAGCAGTTAAGGAACGCCTGACAGCAGAGATTCAGTATTGGGATTATCGTGCGGGAGAGTTGGCACAAAAGGAAGCGGCAGGAAAAACGAATGCAAAGCTGAATTCTAAATTGGCTGCCCGCAGAGCCGAAGAACTGGAAAGCAGAATGCAGAATCGTTTGGCAGAATTGGATAAAGAACGCAGAATTTCACCGATGCCACCAGTTATTACAGGTGGTGCTCTGATTATTCCAAAAGGTCTGTTACATAAATTGGTTGCGACACAAACTCCAGGAGTGTTTGGACAGGGGGATCGTCAAACAATAGAATATGCTGCCATGAATGCGGTAATGCGGATTGAAAGTTCTCTTGGATACAAGCCAAAGGATGTCAGTGCAGTAAAGTGCGGCTATGACGTGGAAAGTTTTGTGCCCGAGCAGATCAGAAGATTGCAGACCTATGCCTTACGTTTTATTGAAGTGAAGGGTAGGACGAAGGGGGCAACCACGGTGACTGTCAGCAAAAATGAAATTCTGACGGCGCTAAATAAACCCGATGAATTCATCTTGGCAATCGTAGAAGTTGATAATGAGGTGACGCACACAATCTATCTGAAACATCCGTTTAAGAATGCGCCAGACTTTACAGCGACAAGTGTGAATTTTGATATACAGGAGCTGGTTGCAGAGTCTGAAATTTTATATGAGAAATGAGGATGAATTTATGGCGAATAAAAAATTAATAGAGGTGGCATTGCCGCTAGAAAAGATAAATGATGCTTCTGCACGAGAAAAATCCATTCGTTTTGGTCATCCTTCTACATTGCATTTATGGTGGGCTCGTCGACCACTTGCGGCGGCGAGGGCAGTTATTTGGGCAAGCCTTGTTGACGATCCGTCCTCTCATCCTGAAAAGTTCCGAACAGAAGAAGATCAAAATAAGGAACGTAACAGGCTCTTTAAGATTCTAGAAGATCTTGTTGAATGGGAAAATTCTAATGACGAAAAAGTATTGTCAGTTGCTAAAGAAGAAATTTATAAATCATTAAATGGGGATATACCTGCTTTTCTGGATCCATTTGCTGGAGGAGGAGCGATTCCATTTGAAGCTCAAAGACTTGGTTTGGAAGCTCATGCTCATGATTTAAATCCAGTCGCCGTTATGATTAATAAAGCGATGATTGAAATTGCACCAAGATTTTATGGAAAACCACCTATTAATTCTGAAGTGCAAAGAGGTATTGGGGGTTCGCAGGGATGGAGTAGGCTTGCTGGATTAGCAGCAGATGTGAAATTTTATGGTGACTGGATTCAGTCACAAGCTAAAAAAAGAGTGAAGTATTTATATCCTGATGTTCAATTGCCAAAAGAATTTGGAGGTGAAAAGGCAACTGTTATTTCATGGTTATGGGTAAGGACAGTAAAATGTCCAAATCCAGCATGTGGTGCAGAAATGCCATTGGCTAGTAGTTTCGTCCTCTCTTCAAAAAAAGGTCGTGAGGCATGGACAGAGCCTACTTATGATAATGGAAGATTAAGATTTGAAATTCATTATGGAAAATGCCCTAAAGAAAAGCAGACAGTTAAAATTGGAAAGGGAGCATCATTTAAATGCGCTCATTGCGGGGCAACTACTGAAAAAAATTATATTCATGATTGTTTCATAGAGAAAAAAGTTCAGTATTCTCTCATGGCAGTCGTTGCAGAATATAAGAAAAAAAGAATTTACGTAACTCCAACTGAGGACCAAATTTGTGCTGCCAGTGAAGCAGCTCCAACATGGATCCCTGACGACGATATGAATACAGAAACTCCAGATCTTGTTAGTGGACGCGGGTATGGTATTACAAAATGGAATGAGTTATTTACAATGCGTCAATTAACTACTTTATCGGTTTATTGTGATCTCATTAAAGAAGTACGAACGGTCATAGAAAGAGATGCTATTAGTGGAGGATATCCCAATGACCATGTTGAGTTACGGGCACATGGTGATGGTGCAAAAGCATATAGCCAAGCAGTTTCTGTTTATTTATCTTTTGGCCTTAGTCGGCTGACAAATATTTTTAATGCACTGTGTAGATGGGAAAGTAGTCGAGAACAAGCTCTAACTTTATTTAGTAGACAAGCAATTCCAATGATTTGGGATTTTGCAGAAAATAGTCCATTTGCAAATGCGGCAGGTGATTATACAGTTAGTTTAGGCAGTATTGTTCGAGTTATAGAAAACTTTAATGCGAATAACGCAGGAATAGCAGAACAGAGAGATGCGCAAACAGACTGTGGATTACGGAAGATTATGGTTTCTACTGACCCTCCGTATTATGATAATATTGCCTATGCTGATTTGTCGGATTTTTTCTATATTTGGCTCAGAAAAAATTTGAAGGATATTTATCCAGAACTATTCAGTACAATGCTTGTACCAAAAGCTGAGGAGTTAACTGCTATTGCACATCGGTTTGGTGGCGATAGTAGTGCTGCAAAAAATTATTTTGAAGAAGGCATGTTAAGTGCATGTAAGCAAATTCGACTATATGCAAGAAACGATATTCCGGTAACAATCTACTATGCATATAAACAAAGTGACACCATTAAAGTAGAAAATGGCAAGCAAACAGCATCAACAGGATGGGAAACGATGTTGACTGCAATAGTAAAAGCTGGATTTACAATTACGGGTACGTGGCCTATGAGAACTGAGATGGCTACAAGAATGATTGCTAGTGGAACCAATGCACTTGCATCATCAATTGTTCTTGTTTGTCGTAAAAGGCCAGAAAATGCTCCTCAAACTACAAAGAAGAACCTTGTAAATGCTTTACGTCGCGAGTTGCGTCCAGCATTAAAAAAATTACAGGATAGCAATATTGCACCAGTAGATTTGGCACAATCAGCAATTGGACCTGGAATGGGAGTGTTCAGTCAATATAAGAGAGTGCTTGAAGCGGACGGTACGTCTATGTCTGTGCGTAGTGCATTGCAGATTATAAATGAAGAAATAGATTTGTATTTTAATGAGCAGATTGGAAGTATGGATACTGCTAGTAGATTCTGTGTGGATCTCTATACACAGTGTGCATACAACGACATTAAATACGGAGAGGCAGAAGTTCTTGCAAATGCAAAGGGAACGTCTATTCCAATGATGGCTTCACATGGTGTGCTGTATGCTAAGGCAGGGGTTGTTCATCTGGTGGAGCGTGACAGTCTTCCAGAGAAGGTTGATTCTAATGAGGGGAATATTTGGATGCTCACGCAGCAGTTGACCAGGGCAATGGCAACGGGGGGTGTGGAGAACTGTGCTCAGATTGTTTTTAATATGTTTGGATCCAATGCAGAGAATGCAAAGGATTTGGCTTATCGCCTTTACACCATTGCTGAGCGTAAGGGATGGGCAAATGAGGCATATGCTTACAATGCACTTGTTGTAGCTTGGCCGGATATTCAGACGAAAGCAGCAGAACTGAAAGCAATTCAACCTGAACAGATGTCTCTGTTTGATCTTGGATATATAGATAAGAAATGAAATTGATGTTAGAAGGGAGTAATCTTCCAAAATGAAAAAGCTAATAGAAACTGCGCTCCCTTTGAGAGTATTAAGTCAATCTGCCGCAAGCGATAAGGCTAGAAAAGGTCATCCAGGAAATATGCACTTGTGGTGGAATAGAAGTCCGATTGATTCATCGGCAGCTCTTTTAATGGCTGCCATATTGGATTCGAATACCGAAGAACTTGGAACAAAAATTAAAGAATTGGAAAATATAGCAGTAGGTGAGACACCATTGCCGATAAAAATGAATCATCTACCGGTAGTATGTGATCCATTTTCAGGTTTTGGTGGATTGACGATAGCTGCGCAGAAAACGGGACTAGATGTTTATGCCAGTGATTTGAATGCTATGGCAACACTTCTGACGAAAGCTGTAGCAGAAGTACCGTCTAGATTTGCGAATTGTAGGCCGATAAATCCGCAAAAGGAAAACAAAATGTTCTTTGGGATAGAAGGCCTGGCTTCGGATGTGGATTACTATGGAAATTTACTAAAAAAGGAAACGCATCAAAAAATCGGAGAATATTATAAAGATGTTCAAATAACAGAAACGGAGAAATCTCCGGTTTATGCTTGGGTTTGGGTAAGAACAATGAAATGTCCGAATCCAGCATGCGGTTGCCAGATGCCAATGGCAAGTAGTTATATTTTATCAAAACAGAAGGGACGCGAGTTCTGGGCTGAGCCAGAAATCATAGATAAAAAAGTTAGGTTTAAAATTCATCAGGGAATGTGTCCACCTGGAAAAGAGAGCAATAAGCATGGTAGCAATGGATCTAAATTTCAATGTCCTGCTTGTGGAGAAATCACAAAGGATGAGTATGTGAAAGCTTCCAGTAAATCTGGTGGTTTGCATATGCAGATGATGGCTGTCAGTGTTCTTACAAAAGAAGGAAGAGTATTTGTGGAACCAGATGATGGTCTGGTAGTAGCAGCAGATGTTCCTGCAGTGGAAATTCCGCCGCTTGGAAGTCTCCCGGACAACACCAGATGGTTCAGTCCACCTGGATTTGGCATCACAGAATATGCAGATCTTTATACCAAGAGACAACTATTACTGTTGACGACATTGTGCGATTTGATTCCGACTATTCAGAAGATAGCTTACGAGGATGCCCTTGTGTCTGGAATGTCGGAGGACGCGCTTCCTTTGAAGGATGGTGGCGATGGAGCGCTTGCTTACAGTCAGGCTATCAGCCTATATCTTGCATTAGTGATAGGGAAATTAGCCAATTTCCAATCGACAGTGTGTACTTGGGATAATCGTACTGGAAATGTCAGAGCAGCATTTATGAGACAGGCATTACCGATGACCTGGGTATTTGCAGAGGGGAATCCATTCTCTATACCGACAGGAAATTATGATTCCATGCTTAAGAATGTGGTGGAATCAATCGGAGGGTTGTATATAGGAAAAGCTGCAACAGCGAAGCAGGAGAATGCATTGGAAGCAAGGTTCCCTGGCAATTCAATTTTGTTCACGGAACTTCCATACTACGACAATGTTGGTTATGCAGATCTGTCAGATTATTTTTATATATGGATGAGGCGATGCCTGAAAGATGTATATCCGGAGCTTTTTGAGAAAGTGGTTACGTCCAAGGAAGAGCTTTCTTCTATACCGGAGCACTATAATGGAGATGCCAGAAAGGCTGTAGAAGAATATAGACAAGGCTTGAAAAAATTGTGTTCTCATTTTGCAGAGTCAGCTTCGAAAGAATATCCATCAATTGTCTTTTACGAATACAGCAAGCAAGATGAACGATTGATAACCGAAGATGTGAATATGGAAAAGGAAGGCCCCTTAGAATATTTACTGAATAGTTTATATGAAGCAGGATTTATGCTTACGGGGCTTTGGCCTGTTCGCACGGAAAAGCCCAATGTCCGATTAGATTCTTTTCGAATTGCAATTGTATTTCGTAAGAGGACATCTGAACATCAGAATACAACCCGTCGAAGCATTATCAATACGATTAAGCGCGAACTTCCAGAGACATTGAATATTGCTTTTTCAGCGGGTATCGACGATATAGACAAACCGATAGCAGGACTTGGTTTGGGAATGTCGATTTTTTCTAGATATGAGAAGGTAATAAATGCTGATGGTACAACTATGAGTTTACATGATGCTTTGGTGATTATTTATCAGGAAGTCAAAGACTATATAAGAATGACAACAGATGACGATTTTATCGAAAAAGCTGTGACGAAGGAGGATTAATGATGCAGGAAAATTATGAACTTGTTCAAAAAGGTTTTCGAATCTTGCTTCCACAATTAGCAGGTTATATTGGACAGGAGATGTCGCGCGTTTATCATGAAGGCTGGTGGCAAGAGGTGCTGGAAGCACTGAGTGATCAATATGATTTACCATCAAGTGGTTCTTATGGAGAACTATTGGATTCTTTGGATATTGCAAACTGTCTGCGATTGATTGATCGTCGATGGCGCGACGTGTTTAGCCAGAAAATGTCAAAGAGCCATCGCAACTGGGCTTCTGAATTGATGGGAGTTCGTAATGATGCCTCTCATATTGGTATGAATGATTTTGAACAGGGCTATACGGAAAGAGCACTCGATACGATGGCTCTTTTATGTGAAAGCATTGATGCTGAGGCTACAGAAGAAATTCGTGCTTTGTACCGTACCGCGCGTTATGGCTCCGCACAGGGATCTACAGCAGTTACAGATACAGTGGCATCCACAGTGGCTTCTACTGGAAAGAAAAAAAATGCAGCAGCTGTATTGACAAAAAAAGTAGGACAAAATCTGCCGAGCTGGAGAGATATCATGCAGCCGCATCCAGATGTGGCTGAGGGCAGATATAAGGCGGCTGAATTTGCCGCAGATCTGGCACAGGTATCCAGAGGAGAAGGAGCCTATGAATATCGTGACCCGGTGGAATTTTTCTCTCGTACCTATATAACAGAAGGTATGGCAGGCCTGTTGGTTCAGTCTCTTCAGCGGATTGCTGGTATGGGTGGAGAACCGGTTATTCAGCTAAAAACTGCTTTTGGTGGCGGTAAGACACATAGTATGTTGGCTTTATATCATATGGTGCGTGGGACGACGTCTATTGATTATATTCCTAATCTGAAACCTGTATTGGAGCGGGCCGGGCTTACTGAACTTCCCAAAGCAAATGTGGCGGTTTTAGTTGGTACTGCACTGGATCCTACACGTAAGAAAAATCCTGCAAATCTTCCTGGATATACAGTTAGTACTATTTGGGGTGAGATGGCTTATCAGCTTGTAACTTCTGCTGGAAAGCCTGAACTTTATGCAAAATATATCAGAGAGGCAGACAGAAAAGGCGTATCTCCGGGATCTGAAAACTTAAAGAATCTGTTCAATGAATGTGGCCCGTGTTTGATTCTTATGGACGAGCTTGTGGCTTACGCCAAGAAGATCTATGGTGTGGATGGGTTGCCTGCTGGTTCTTATGATAATTTTGTTACGTTTATCCAGGAAATTACGGAAGCAGCCAGAGCCAGTGAAAATAGTATCGTTGTGGCATCTATCCCAGAATCTGATATTGAGATTGGTGGCGAAGCAGGAAAGACGGTTCTTGAAACAATCGAGCATACATTTGGACGTATGGAATCTATTTGGAAGCCGGTTGCGGCTAATGAAGGATTTGAAGTTGTACGTCGTAGATTATTCTTAGATTGCAAGGATACAGAAGCAAGAGAGGCAGTGTGTGATGCGTTTAGTAAAATGTATCAAGAAAATGCAACAGATTTTCCTCTTGAGGCAAAGGAAGTAGAGTATCGTGACAGGTTGATTTCTTGTTATCCGATTCATCCGGAGGTATTTGATCGTTTATATGGAGATTGGGCAACGCTGGAACGATTCCAGAGAACCCGTGGTGTATTGCGCCTCATGGCAGCAGTTATCCATGAGTTGTGGATGGCCAATGATGCCAGTGCGATGATTATGCCTGGTTCGATTCCTCTGGATACACCGAATGTCAGGGACGAATTGGTACGACATTTGCCGGATACATGGAACAGTATTATTGATCGTGAGGTCGATGGTAAGGATTCGATTCCTTTTCAGAAGGATAGAGCCAATATTCGGTATGGACAAAAATTGGCAGCAAGACGTATTTCAAGAACTATCATGCTGGGAAGTGCACCGAGTACTTCTGCTCTTAGGGACCAAGGAATTCGGGGATTGGAGACTTCCAGAATTCTTCTTGGAGTTGTGCAGCCAGGAGAAACTATTGCAGATTTTAAGGATGCTCTTAATACACTTCATGGTTCGCTGTCATATTTATACAACAATCCAAATGGAAATCGCTTCTGGTATGATACAAAGCCTACGCTCCGTAAAACGGCAGAAGACCGTGCGTCGCAGACATCCGAGGCGGATGTTGAGATAGAAATTGAAAATAGATTAAAGAAGGTACGTAAGGAAGCGCCGTTTGCAGGTATCCACGTTTGCCCGACGTCTTCTAATGATGTTCCGGACGAGCAAGCTGTACGATTAGTCGTTTTGCGAACGAGAGATACCTACCGTCGTAATAACTCAAAATCGAATGCAATGGCAACAGTTGAGGATATCTTGAATAATCGTGGTACATCTCCACGTATTTTCAGGAATATGCTTGCTTTCATTGCTCCTGACATGGACAAATTGGGGTCTCTTCAGCAGGAAGTTAAGCGTTTCATAGCCTGGACATCTATTATGTCAGATAAAGATGATCTGAATCTTGATGGAGCACAGGTTAGAGAAACGCAGAATAATCTCACCAGAAGTAATGACACAGTGGAAATGCGTTTGAAAGAAACGTATTGCTGGCTGTTGGTTCCGTTTATTGATCAGTATGAGGATATGAAGACCATTCAATGGGAAATCAGCGATATTGGCGGTGGATCTGATACCATTGTTACAAAGGCTTCACGTAAAATGCTGCAGGGCGAACAAATTATCACAAAGTGGGCACCGGCGTTACTGCAGATGACATTGGATGATTTACTATGGAAGGACAGCAATGATATTTCTATAAAGAAATTATGGGAGTATTTAAGTACATACTGCTATTTGCCGAGACTTTCTAATTTTAGTGTTCTTGAGGAAGCTATTTGCCAGGGATTACCATCAACAGAGTATTTTGCTATCGCTTCAGCTTATTCAAATGATAGATATGTAGATCTGAAATTTAATCAGACAGTGTTCTCTATTAACCAGTCAGATCTGTTGGTGAAAGTAGATGTTGCGCAGAAGCAAATAGAGGCAGAGAAGACTCCTGACATTTCGGTTGATCCTATTTCGGTCGGAGATAATCCTTCAGGAGGACAAGGAGGAACTTATGTGCCTGGGGGATATCATAGTGGAGGAAGTACATTCGATCCGAATGGTGGCAACTCAGGCGTTGCATCACCGTCGACACCACCTGTTGTGCCAAACAATAAGCATTTCTACATGTCTGTAAAACTTGACAATACAAGGGTGAACCGAGATATCAATAATTATGTGCAGGAGATTATCCAACACTTGATGTCTGTTGATGGTGCCAATGTAGAACTGAAGTTAGAGGTAGAAGTTGAGGCCCCAAATGGTATTCCATCTACGACAGTTAGGACTGTGTCAGAGAACTGTAGAACATTGAAAGTGACTGACTTTGGATTTGATGATTAAAGGGAGGCGCTTCATTTGGCAAAGAAGAAAGATGAGATAACCATCCGTTCCAGCGCAGCGGAATACTTAACCTATGTTGCCTCTGTTGGTGATCAGAAGGACAGTATAGAGATGCGCTATGAGGATGAGAATATATGGCTGACACAGAAAATGATGGCCACATTGTATGATGTGGATGTTCGTACAATCAATGAGCACATCAAGAAGATTTATTTTGATTCAGAGCTTGAGGAAGATTCAACTATCCGGAATTTCCGGATAGTTCAAACCGAAGGTTCTCGTCAGGTCACACGTGATACCAAGCACTATAATCTTCAAATGATCATTGCCGTAGGCTTTAAGGTCAATTCCGAGCGCGCGGTACAGTTCCGTAAATGGGTGAATCAGATCGCCAAGGACTATACCATTAAAGGCTGGGTGATGGATGATGAACGGCTGAAGCGTGGAACGTACCTGACGGAGAAGTATTTCGATGAGCAGTTGGAGCGCATCCGTGAGATCCGTGCCAGCGAAAGAAAGTTTTATCAGAAGATCACCGACCTATATGCGACCGCCATTGATTACGATAAAAATGCTGCAACGACGAGAAGATTCTACGCGACCGTTCAGAATAAGATGCATTACGCAGTTCATGGGCATACAGCGGCGGAGCTGATTGTGGAAAGAGCCGATCATACAAAGGAGCATATGGGATTAACCACTTGGGCAGATGCACCGGAAGGAAAGATCAAGAAGAGCGATGTTACGGTTGCGAAGAATTATTTGAGTCAGGACGAAATGAAGCAGCTGAATCGTATGGTGACAGCATACCTGGATTTCGCGGAAAACATGACATTGCGGCATATTCCTCTTACGATGCAGGACTGGGAAAAGAGACTCAACAGCTTCATTGAAATGTTTGATTACGGTATTTTACAGGATGCGGGTAAGGTGTCCGCAGAAATTGCAAAGCTTCATGCTGAGAC
>UMKX01055666.1_pt1 | contig 78486 bp, 70 predicted proteins | sample 1966471 | NCBI WGS metagenome assembly UMKX01 (sample SAMEA4836188, study PRJEB28245) | human gut metagenome | biome: gut microbiome; material: fecal sample | place: Denmark | collected 2008
TAGTCCGCAGACGGGCGATACAAGCAATCTTGCTTTGTGGATTGCCATGCTGTTTGTCAGCGGCGGCGCTGCCATTGGTATAACGGTTGTTAGTAGAAAGAAAAAGTACAACAAATAATTGAATAGAGTTCCCTTGCTCCAGCTTCCGAGCAAGACAAAAGCGTCGTAGGAATACGGCGCTTTTTTGTTACCCGGAAGCGACAAACAGCGGCTATCAGAAAGAGAGCATATGCTGTAGTTTTTACACCAAACCTCATTTTTATCTTCACGAAACAAGTGGGAATGGTGTAAATCCCGACAAATTGGACATCAAAGCCGCGGCAGGCTCGGAAAAAGTCCACCCGCCCAAGAAAAATCACCACATTACACACCAAATCATCCCCACCTCCAGAAGTCCCCAGCACAATCATATCTTCTCCATCATACACATCAGTATCAGCTTCACATGCAGAGAATACGTCAAGAGATATGAAGAAGCAACTGGCGCAGACCGTCTGCACATATTGAATAGAACAATAGAAGAGATTAGAAAAAAATGTATATGAAATAATATGATGATGGGCATACCAGTAACGAAAGCTGTCATCGCCCCACATTGATATTCTTAAGTCATTCATATAAAAATGCAGAGTAAAAATGCTTCACACTTAATAATGAAAAGTTACAATGAAATGTCTATACACCAGAGAAAATCATACAAAATGCATATACCTGATTCAAAAAAGTGTACATATGTGAAAAATGCACAAAAAGAATAAAAAAACATGTGCACTTGTTGTAAATTGCAAAAAAGACGATTGACGGTATATGTTTAAAATAGTAATATAAGTAAGGACGTTGAGATATCGCAAAAAGTAACACAATTATCAACGTTTGACACAATGATAAAATAATTTTTAGGAGGGAAAATTATGAAAAAAAGATTATTTGCAGGAGCACTTGCTCTTCTTATGATAATAGGACTCCTGCCAGTTAGTAGCATGTTGAAAAAGCCAGTAGAAGCACAAGCAGCGCAGTCAACCACATATACATTGTCAGCAGATGTTGATGGTGCTTTAAGTACAGATAATAATCCTGTAAAGAACTTTTTTACAGTAAGTAAAATTAATACTACATCAAGGAGCGTAGGAAATTATACTACTGCATATTTGATTAATGGTTCTGATAAAACAATAACATTTACTATTCCAAACGGAGCTGCTGCTAAAGTAACTGCTAAGTGGACAACTAGTAATATAGGTGTGGGACTAAAGATATCAGATACATTAAGTGAGACAGCAACTGAAAAGAATAGTTTGTTAGAATCTGTATTTAATGTAGGAAGTGGAACATACACATTGGAAAGAATAGGTTCTAAGACTGCTTATTTATTCAGCTTTGAGGTAACTGTAACAGACCCAGGCTATACAATAACAGTAAATGATGAGCATGCAGATTCTGCAACAGTAACAGCTCTTTACGCAGAGGGTTCAACTTTAAAGCTTTCAGCAAAGGGTACTGATTTACTTTATTGGAAGAACTCAAATGGTGTAATTGTTGCTACAGGCGATAAGGAAATTCCTGTATATTACTCAGATACATATACAGCAGTATATGCAAAGACAGGTGCTAAGGTTGAGTATCTTACACCATATGGTGGAGTATTAGCAACATATTATGCAGATGATGTAAATGGCGCTGATTTTAAAGCCCCAGAGGGACCAACCCGTTATGGTTATACATTTGATGGTTGGGATACTGATATAGAAACTGTAAAAACTTCGCTTGTAGCAGAAAAAGATGTTACAGTAAGTCCAAAATATAAGGATAATGCAGGTTTACAGTATACAATAACAATTGATGCAACAGATGTTGATGGAACTAAGGATACACAGACGTACACAGTAAACACAGTAGTTAAAGCTTCTGTTACAGATAAAGATAGTTTTGCATGTTGGAAAGTTGGAGATGATGTTGTAAGTTATAATCCAACATATTATTTCTTCGCAAATAGACCCGTAACAGTTACAGCTGTAAAGAATGATGGCTCAGAAGTATCTAAAGGGGCTATCATAACAGAAGTTGAAAATAGTGCAGATAATAATACTGTAATATTTGAGTATACAGTACCTGATGAATATGAGATGACATTTGCAGGTGTTATAGCATCTACTAATGCAGAAAGCCTTGCTAGCGTAAAAGATGATAATATTACAATTCCAGCAGGTGTATATAAGCTTGGAGCAGACAGCACCAAGTGTAGCAACTATAATACTTATAGATATACATTAAGAAAAGCAGGTAATGATACATGGTATGTTAAGCCAGTACTTACATATACAGATTCAACAGGTTCACATACTATTTATGGAAATACTGTTACTATGAAATAATATAATCATTGAGGAGAGTTTATAATGAAAGAAAGATATGAAGATATAATATGTGATGTAGTTGTTTTTGAGACAGCTGATGTTATAAAGATTAGTGGAGCAGGTGAATCAGAGGGTGTGATTGGAGGACGGTCAATAACTAATCCATAATTTATGAAAGCTAAGGCGGGAAAAAATCCCGCCTTTCTTTATATACACTACATAATAAAGAGCAAAGAGAGTAGTAAACGATGAAGAAGATAATAAAAGGTTTATTAGTTTGCATGGTTATGATTGCAACGGTTTTGTTAAATAACAATTATGTTAAAGCAGAAGATACAATAGAAGTATATGATGGTGTTAAGTATAGAGTTAATAATGAACAGAAGTGGGCTTCTATATGTGGATATTCAGGAGATGCAACAGACCTTGAGATTCCATTCATGGTTGGAAGAGGAATTATTGTTTCACAGATAGATGACCATGCGTTTGATGGATGTTCAAGTGTCAGGATTCTTACACTTCCAGATACAATTGTTAAAGTTGGTGATATGTCTTTCATAGGAATGGACAATCTTCAGGCAGTTATATCAAAGGCTCAGGGAATTAATATTGTTGTAAGAGATAACGTTAAGATTGTTACAGACAGAAGTCAGTTAGATAGCAATGATATTAATAATGATGACAATAATAGTAATAACAATTCTTCTAACAATACTAATGGCGGTAATACACAGGGCAATGATAATGGTGATAGTTCATTATCTGGTAATAGTGACAGCGGCAGTAGTTCAGTAGGTTCTGGTGGAGCAATAATTGATTCTGATAATAACGTTATAATAGATTCATCTAACGGAACTGTAATTGAAGAGAATGTTGATAAGAATGTAGGCGATAGCAGTGCAACTATATCTGGCTCTGACAACAAGAAGGACAACAATAAGTCAACACAGGCTGCCGACAATAAGAACGAGACAGCTTCTAAGACCACCAAGAAATCTTCAGCACCTAAGATTATCGCATACATAGTATGCATAATTGTAATTATTGGTCTTGCGGCTGGTGCGATTATATTTATTAAGAAAAAGAGAAGATAAGCTATGTTTACAATACGGGTTGCAGATACATTTATTCAGATTAATGAAAGATACCAATATATAAAGCAATATTGCAGGAATTACATAGTTGATGATGTTACACCTGAGATGGTTATTGAAGTGAGTGACGAAGAGATTAAAGCGGAACAAAGTGATGAATATACAAGTTCTCCAGATTATCTTGAAACACTTGCTGTATATAGAAAGATATGTGAACGTCTTGTTGATAAAGGAATTATTCTTGTACATTCATCTGTGCTTATGGTTGATGGTGAGGCTGTTATGTTCCTTGCTCCGAGCGGAACGGGAAAGTCAACTCACACGAGATTGTGGCGTCAGGTGTATGGAGACAGGGTGACAATGATTAATGATGACAAGCCTCTTGTCAGTGTAAGAACCGATGAGCGTGGAGTTCATGTTAATGTATACGGAACACCGTGGTGTGGCAAGCATGGAATTGAGAATAATATATCTGCGCCGGTTAAGGCATTATTCCTGCTTAAGAGAAATGAGACTAATGTAGCAAGAAAACTTACTATGCATGAAGCATTTCCATATGTGTTCAATCAGACATATCGGCCGGATAATGCAGAGCTTATGAGAAAGACACTTATATTATCAAGGACAATGGCTGAGAATGTCGGATTGTTCGAGCTTGGATGCAACATGCAGGAAGAAGCTGCACATGTGGCTTACAGGGCAGCATATGGAGAAGAAGGAGAGAATTGACCATGAAACTTAAATCAGGAATTGTTATGGAAAAGACTGGTGATGAATATATCGTAGTTGCAACAGGAGAGGCAGCCAAGTCTTTTAATGGAATTATAAGAAATAATAAGACAGCTAATTTCGTATTTGAACAGTTGAAGGAAGATAAGACAGAGGAAGAACTGGTTGATGCACTTCTTGAGCAATATGATGTGAGCAGGGAAAAGGCACAGGCAGATGTTAAGGCTTTAGTTGCTAAGATAAGAGAGGCTGGACTTATTGATGGATAAGGCTAAAATGAATGAGCTTTATAATAGAGGACATTATTATAGTGTGCCTAAAGGGGTTAGTATGTGGCCTCTTATAAAGAGCCAAGAGAATGTTATTGATATTGTTCCGGTTAATGGTGAACTAAAGCGATATGATGTTGCATTATATTATAGAAAAAGTGAAGATCGATATGTACTCCATCGAATTCTTAAGGTAGAAGATGATTACTATATATTTTACGGAGATAATTGTTGGCAGAAAGAGATTATACCTAAAGATACGGTTGTCGGCATTGCTACTAAGTATTACAGAAAAGGCCGGTGGATTGATGCTGATGATATACGTCTTAAGATATATGCACATATATGGTGCGATGCGCTGCCGGTGCGTCGTGCGATTCTGAGATTGAAAGATGAAGCTAAGAAAGTATTAAGAAGAGTTAGAAAATTATGGACAAAGAACAGAAGCTCCAATTAAAGAAGATAGTTAAGAATCCAGCCATGAGCTGGATTTTTGGCGTGTCAGGGAAGTTAAAGCTGGGAGTGCTGCTTCTTGTGCTGCTTAATTCAGCAATATCAATAAGTGCGGTGGCATTTGCACTTGTGCTGAGGGAAGCAATCGACGGGGCAGTTTCTGGCAATAAGATGGTATTCCTCAAGTTCGTTATCATACTTGGACTTATTATGGTTGGGCAGATTGCTGCGAGAGGTGTAATAAGATTCTTAGATGAGTATGTACGTTCAGGCATGGAAAATGTTATTAAAACACGACTCTATGAAACTATTCTGTCAAGAAAATACAGTGCTATTACAGCGTATCACACAGGAGAACTGCTGAACAGAATTACTAATGATGCGGTTGTTGTGGCAGATGGGTTCGTGCAGATTATTCCAGGAATTATTGCAATGCTTGTTAAGCTGGCCGGCGCGGCGGCGGTGCTTTTCGTGCTGGATTACAGATTTTCTGTGATATTCTTTGCCGGCGGTGGACTTGTGCTTATATTCACAACACTGTTCCGCCGTGTTATGAAGAAGCTTCACAAGGATGTGCAGGCGGCTGATGGTGTGCTTCGTTCTTATCTGTCGGAGAATCTTGGAAGCCTTATGGTTCTTAAGACATTTGGCGCAGAAAGAAAGAGCATAGATACTTCTAAACATTACATGGATAAGCACAGATTCATGCGTATGAAGAGAAACCGATTCTCTAATATATGTAATGTCGGTTTCGGACTTGTTATGAATGGCGGTTATATATTCGGTCTGTGCTGGTGCAGCTTCGGAATTCTGCATGGAAGTATTACTTACGGAACGCTGTCGGCAGTACTTCAGCTTGTTGACCAGTTGTGGGCGCCGCTTGCTAATATGACCGGTTATCTGCCAAAGTTCTATGGTATGCTCTCAAGTGCGGAGCGCTGCATGGAGCTTGAGACTCTTGAGGAAGAGCACGTTGAGAGCCAGTTTAGCAGGGATTATTGCAGAGAGCTTTATAAAGACATGACAGCGATTGAATGTAAGAATATTACTTTCAGATATGAGGACGACATTATTCTTGAAAATGCTGATATATCTATTGGCAAGGGTGAGCTCATAACGATTATGGGTAACTCCGGCGCGGGCAAGAGTACGCTTCTTAAGCTCCTTCTTGCTATATATGAGCCTGAAAAGGGGACACTTGAGATTAAGACTGAAAAGGAAAGTTATGCACTGACCGAAAAATACCGCAAGATGTTCGCATATGTGCCACAGGGTAATTTCCTTATGTCCGGCAATGTTACGAGTGCTATAGCTTCTCTTGATGATACCAGTGCTGATGTTGATATGGACAAGGTGAAGGCAGTTGCGCATATTGCATGTGCAGACACATTTGTAGAAAAATTAGAGCATGGATATGACACGCTTATCGGTGAGCGTGGAATGGGTATCTCGGAGGGACAGGCACAGCGTCTTGCTATTGCGAGGGCTTTGTATACGGACGCTCCTGTGTTGCTGCTTGACGAGGCAACTTCGGCTCTTGATGAGCAGATTGAGAAGAAGGTGCTTAAGAATATAAGGGAACTTACGGACAAGACGGTTATTATTGTATCGCACAGAAAAGCTGTGCTTGAGGTATGTGACCGCTGCGTGGTATTGGAGGATAAACATTTTGAATAATGGAGAGTATCTTATCGGGATTCTTGCAAATGTTGTGGCTGACAAGCCGTTGCCTGAGCCTGACGATAATATTGACCTGTTAAAGGTGTATGAGATTGCTGAAAAACACAGTGTGCAGACAACAGCTTATTATGGTATTAAGAAGCTGCAATGCGCGATTCCTTCTGAGATTTTAAGTAAATGGGAAGAAGCGCACCTGCGCGGGTTGTCTGTAAGCATACGTTTTAAGGCAGAGCTGAATAATGTGTGTGATGTATTCACTAAGGAGAAGCTTGTGCATATGCCGCTTAAGGGCAGCATAATTAAGAATATGTATCCATCGACTGATATGAGAAGCATGTCGGATATGGATATTCTTATTAAGCGTGAGGATGAAAAGAAGGTGCATGATATTCTTATCGGGATGGGGTATACATGCGATATGTATGATATAAGCCATCAGGATGTGTATTTTAAAGACCCTATATATAATATTGAGATTCATACAAGTCTGTTTGATGATGGCGACGGGGTGACTTTCTACCGTGAATATGATAATATTCTGGATAGGACGGTTACTGTGGATAATGAGTACGCACGCCTGATGACGGATGAAGATTTCTATGTGTATAATGTTGCACATTTTGCAAAGCATTTTCAGCTCGGCGGCTCAGGAATCCGCTCGGTTATGGATATGTATATTATGAAGAAGTCGCTGACTGGTATGGATATGGCTTATGTTAATGCGGAATTTTCAAAGCTTGGACTTACTGAGTTCTATACTAAGGCATCGAAGCTGGTTGACTACTGGTTCGGAGATGGAGAACTTACCGCTGATGTTAAGGATATGGCGGATTATATTCTTTCAAGTGGAACTTATGGCAATCTGTATAATGCATATACAAATCAGCTTGAGAAAAAGGGCAGATTCAGAATGTTCATGTACAACGCATTTCCACCGCTTAATAAGATGCTGTATACATTTCCATTTCTGAAGAAAGTACCGTGGCTGCTGCCATTCTGCTGGATTGCAAGGTGGTTTTATGCGATATTTACTAAGCCGAAGAATGTTGTTACTAAGGTGAAGATGTTCGCGAGGGTTAGTAAGGATGTTGAATAAGAGAAAGGGGAACTTATGAAGTATTCTAATGTTGTTGTTGCCGGAGGCGGAGTGCTGGGGAGTCAGATTGCTTTTCAGGCAGCATATTGTGGGTTTAATGTAACTATATGGTTAAGAAGTGAGGGTTCTATTGGAAGAACCCAGCCTAAGATTGACCATCTTAAGCAGACTTATATTGAAGCTATTGAGAAGATGGCAGAGGATAAGAATGCATGGTGTGCAGGACTTGCAGATGAAGATACATTTGACAAGGAAGAGTGCCTTAAGAAGGTTGAGAATGCATATGCTAATCTCAAGCTTGAACTTGATATGGCTAAGGCAGTTGCTGATGCAGACCTTGTCATCGAGTCTATGGCTGAGAATGAGAAGGATAAGATTGCTTTCTATGAGAAGCTTGCACCACTCCTTCCAGAAAAGACTGTTATTGTAACTAATTCATCAACCCTTCTACCATCGATGTTTGCTAAATATACTGGCAGACCAGACAAATATCTGTCATTACATTTTGCTAATTCTATATGGAAGAATAACACTGCTGAGGTTATGACACAGGCTCAGACTGATGAGAAGTATTTTAATGAAGTTATGCAGTTTGCTAATGATATACGAATGATTGGACTTCCTGTAAGAAAGGAAAAGAGTGGTTATCTGCTTAATTCTATGTTGGTTCCATTTCTTCTTAGTGGTCTTGACCTGTATGCTGCAGGTGTGTCTGATCCTGAAAGCATTGACATTGCATGGACAAGAGGTACAGGAGCTCCTAAGGGACCTTTCCAGATATTTGATACAGTAGGACTTAACACCGCATATAATATTGTTCATCAGTATCAGAGCGTTCCAGGATTATTCTCACCACTTCTTAAGAAGATGATGATGCCATATAATTTCAAGAAGATGGAGGCTATTCTCAAGAAGTATATTGATGAAGGCAAACTTGGAATGTCTACAGGAGAAGGCTTCTACAAATATAATTAAGCTTATATTAACAAATGTTATGAAGGACTGGTAATATGACGACTAGGGGAGAAGCACTTGCGTATGGACTTTCTTTTCCGGATACTTATCAGGAAGCACCTTTTCATGATGAGAACTGGCAGCTTGTAAGAGTTAAAGGATGCAAGAAAGTATTTTTATGGACATACGAGCGTAATGGATATATTAATCTTAATGTGAAGGTTTCACCTGAGTGGCGAGACCTATGGCGGAGTACATATTCATCGGTGATTGCGGGCTGGCATCAGAATAAAGAACACTGGAATACTATTATTCTTGATGGAACTATTCCTGATGAAGATATTCGACGCATGATTGCAGAAAGTTATGATCTCGTATCTGACAGTCCGACCAAGAGGATATATGAAGCTGTCAGGAAGATTCCGAGAGGACAGGTTGCAACTTATGGACAGATTGCGCAGCTTGCAGGTGATAAGAAGATGGCGCGCGCTGTTGGCAATGCACTTCATAAGAATCCAGACCCGTCAGGAATTCCATGTTACAGGGTAGTCAATTCCAAAGGGGAACTTGCCGGTGAATTCGCATTTGGCGGAGCCGGAAAGCAGGCAGAGCTGCTTATGGCAGATGGAATCGAGGTCGTTAACGGCAGGGTTAATCTGGATAAGTATGGGATGAAGATGTGATTAAAATAGTTTGGTATCTGTCATATATCGAAGATACCAAACTATTTTTATGTAGATTATAACTGTATAGCATATTTTACCCAAATGTTTTATAATAAAAATAATTATCAGAAACGGAGATTATTATGTGGAAGATAAAACAGATATTTGATGGGGATTATGGGTGTGAAGAGCTGGCAGAAGGTCAGTCACCTAAGGTTTCTGTTACACTTGTTAATGAGAGTGGGCAGAAGAAGTATGTATATGTAGAAGATAAGTGGCTTGTAGACAGCGGGCTTGATGAAGGTTCTGTATGGCCGGAGGATATAGATGAGTAAAGTGACAAGAATCATCTCAGTAAGCATGATGTTAACTGTATTATCAGCCATTATACTTGCGGGGTGTGGCAACAGACATTCTGATAAAGCAGGATTGAATAAATCGGACATTACAGAAACATCTAGCCAGACATTGGAATCAGAGAAAGATTCACAGATGAATTCTCTAAGTGAAGATAATACTGATACAGAGACAACAGATGCAGAGATAACAGATACAGAAGCAGAAGATTCTGGACAAGCAGCCAGTGAAGAGGACAGCCAGGAAGAAACAAGCAATCCATATATAGCAGCAAGAGAGCCATATACAGGAGTTCCAGTATATGAAGATATGGAACACATTTATATGAATACAACATGGGAATATGCAGACCATTCGGCGATAAGCGATGGTTATGCTGTTCTATATAAAGCAGCAGGTGAAAGAAAGAACATTATAGTTGGTGTCAATGCAGGGCATGGGACGGCAGGTGGTTCATCAGTGAGAACACTGTGCCATCCGGACGGCTCACCTAAGAGTACCGGTGGAAGTACAGCGGCGGGGGCAACAACAGCAACTGCTGTATCAGGAGGCATGACATTCTATGATGGAACACCAGAAAGTGAAGTTACATTTAGAATGGCGCAGATTCTAAGGGACAGGCTTCTTTCACAGGGATATGATGTGCTGATGGTAAGGGACGATGCAGATGTACAGCTTGATAATGTAGCAAGGACTGTGATATGCAACAATGTTGCGGACTGCCATATATCGCTGCATTGGGATGGAGACGGACTTAGTTATGACAAAGGCTGTTTCTATATTGCGGTTCCGGATGCAATTAAAGATATGGAGCCGGTTGCCACACACTGGCAGCAGCACAATGCACTTGGAGCATCGCTTGTTAATGGGCTTGGTGATGTGGGTATGAAGATACATGGTTCAGGAAGTATGGCAATAGATCTTACGCAGACGTCATATAGCACAATTCCATCTGTAGATATGGAGCTTGGAAATGCAAGTTCAGATCATAGTGATGAGACGCTTGAAAAAATAGCGGATGGCCTGATAGCGGGAATCAATGCGTATTACGGGTATTAAACAATCTAACAAAACCACATAAGGAGAACAATAATGGATAAGAAAACACAGATTATAGCAGTAGCAGGAAAAGGAGGGGTCGGTAAGACTTCTTTAGCGGGAGTTATTGTAAAGCTTCTTGTTGAGGCACACCCAGATAAGAAGATACTTGCGATTGACGCTGACCCGGCGGTCGGACTTTCTACAGTGCTTAATGTTGAAGTGGATAAGACTATAGATGATATAAGAAAAGAAGTAATCAAGAATGTTGAAGACGGAGATACCAAGACTGCTGTGGAGTTGCTTGGAGAAGCCAAATACGAGATAATGGATGCAGTTGTTGAACAGGATGGATATGCATTTATTGCGATAGGAAGACCTGAGACAGCAGGCTGTTATTGCAAGATTAATTCATATCTAAAAGAAGTTATCACAATGCTTTCAGATAAGTTTGATTATGTTGTAATTGATGGAGAAGCAGGAATAGAGCAGATTAACAGAAGAGTTATGGAGAAGGTTACACATCTGCTGCTTGTTACTGATGCGAGCAAGAAGGGATGCCAGGTTGTGCAGACAATCAAGAAAGTTGCGGATGAGCTTGTAATGTATGACAGAATCGGAGTTATCGCTAACAGAATACCGGATATGGAGGTTGCGAAGCTTATGGATATCGGCGGCCTTGAGCTGCTTTCAGTAATACAGAGCGATTCCAAACTTGCACAGGCAGATGTTCTTGGTGAAAATGTATTCAATCTCCCTGATGATGCGATTATTGTTGAGGGTGCAAAGAAAGCCCTTGTTAATATGGGAATATTGTAAGAGGAGGCAAATGTGAAGGATTTAGCTAATCTGTATTATTTTGAGAAGCTTTTGGAGGACGTGAATAACGACCTTGTAAGGCAGGCACAGGCGAAGGGTGATATTGCAATCGGAGCAGTCTGTTTCCAGATACCGGAGCCGCTTATTAATCTGCCGGGCAGCTTTTCAGTAAGGCTGCGTGCACCCCGTACAGGTTCTATAGAGATGGGTACATATTACATGAGCAGTATGCTATGTGAGGGATGTCGTGCAATATTAGAGAGAGCAATTGAGGGTGGATTTAACTTCCTTGACTGTATAATTGCACCGGATGCATGTGCGCAGATGAACAGGTGTGTAGAGAATATTGAGAGACAGCACCTTATAGAGAAAGAAAAATTCTTTGTGGAGTATTCAGATGTTCCGATGAAGAATGATGAGACGGCGTTAAGACATTTTGTTAAGCAGATGAGACTTCATGTACTTGAACCGCTTAATGATACATATGGAATAGACATATCAGATGATGCACTTAGAAAGTCAGTAGAATTGCAGAATAAGATAAGCAGGCTAATAAGAAGCATCGGTGATTACAGAAAAGAAGATAATCCAAGAATTACCGGGTATGAATTCGCGGTTCTGTGTCTTGCAACCTACTGTTGTCCGAAAGAGGCACTTATAGAAAAGCTTGAAGAAACACTTGAGGAGCTTAAGACGCGTGAACCTGATAAAAAATGTAATTACAGGGCAAGGGTCGTAATGGTTGGTTCAGAGATTGATAACCCTGAGCTTATAAAGCTTGCTGAGGAAGCAGGTGCACTGGTTGTGGCTGACAGATTCTGTTTTGGTTCACTTCCGGGAAGAGATGAGATTATTCTTAACGATACGGAAGATGTTCTTACACAGATATGCAGACAGTATATGAAGTGGGGACAGTGTCCGAGATTCATGAATACAGAAAAGATTATCGAGAGACAGGAGTATGTTGACGCAATAGCTAAGGAGTATAAGGCGGATGGTCTTATATATGAGCAGATTAAATTCTGCGATTACTGGGGCTATGAGAGGGCTTCGGCATTCCATGTCATGAAAGAAAAATACGGCTATCCGGTTCTTTCAATCGACAGACCTTATGCTGTAGGAACTTCAGGACAGTTAAGAACAAGAATACAGGCATTTGTTGAGAGCCTTGAGATTAAGCGTATCAATGCAGGAAGGAAATTATAAATATGTCTAAGAATATAGGAAGCGAGCCACTCGGCAGATTCTATACAGGCAAAAAGCCTAAGAGAAGAAGAGAATGGCGCGGATTGAAGGATACATGGTACGACTATGTAAGGTGGCTTGGATACTGGAAGACTTTAATTACATTTATAATAAAACCTAATAACATGAAGGGCTTCTTCAGATACCGCTGGATGATTAATTATCTTGCACTGCCTGATTTCATGGACAGGCATACCGAGGGCATGAGAGGAACTCAGCTTAGAATGGCGCATCAGGCACTGGGACTTATCGTTACTGATATATGCGGGATGCTTGGTCAGATATTTAAGGCAGACCCGGCTATCGGCAATGATAAGAAGCTAAACAGCAAGATTGTCCTTTTTGATGAAAATATGATGAGTACCCTGATGGGAGGTTTTCCTAACCTTACATGGTTGTCAGTGGAAGTTCCTGCTGTGTATACAAGTTCGATGATGTCACAGGATGGAGTAAGTTATTATGTTGATGTTACACACCAGTATGGTGTGCCGTCAGATGTCTGTCCTATGCCGGCGGCGGAGCTTGGTGTTGCACTGGCTGATGATTTCCCGCTTATAGGCTGCTGTGCCGTGCAGTGTAATACGACATGTGACGGAAGCCTTATGGGTAACGGGATTGAAGCAAGGTCATTTAAGATTCCTACATTTCAGCTTGCTGTGCCAATAAGACACAGGCAGGAAAGTGTGCAGGAGTATGCGGCAGAAGAGGTTGTCAATGCAATCCATTTCATAGAGGAACAGACTGGCGAGAAGTTCGACTGGGATGCATTCTTTAAGAGTATGAAACGGTTTAATGCAGAGACAGAGGAATTCTTAGAGTGGATGGAGATTTCCAAGACAGATTATCCGCAGGTTATGGGCGTAACGCTTGCACTCTACAGATATGGCGTATATCAGGCTGCCGGTGGAAGAAATCAGGCATTCCTTGATATGGATAAAAAGCTTACAAAGATGGCACTTGATGCATATAAGAATAAAGAGATGGCGGCCAAGGAGTACCGTCACAGAGCCATGACATGGGGCGTTCAGGCTGCGTATTACACAGCACTTCCAATCTGGCTTCTTAACTGCTGGGGTGTGGTAACTATTGCGGATATGTTAAGTATGGTGTCTACAGAGATGGTCAATACAGAGGACAAGCATCAGGCAATGTTAGACCTTGCGTATCTGTATGAGAACATGATTATGAGAAACCGTTCTAACGGCGGTTATGAGACAGGCGTAGAGGCACTCTGGCGTTTCTGTGAAATGTTTAATATTGATATAGTAATCATGTATGTTCATATGGGCTGCAAATCAATGTCAGGATATCACGGCTTATTTGAAGAAGAAGCAAGAAAACATGGAATTCATTTAATATGGGTAACGCACAATCTTATGTGTCCTGAGGATGGAACAAGAAGAGACATGAGAACGGAGATTAACAGATACATGAGAACTGTTTTCAGGGAAGAGCCGCTTGACCCGTCACTTGAGGATTTTGACGATTCTAAGAGCTGGTAAGAAGTGTGTATGCTGCATACGTGGCAGGAAAGGATAGCAGAATGAAATATTTCGGTGGTTGTGACGCAGGAAGTACATATACCAAATGCGTAATTATAGATGAGAATGGAAAAATCGCAGCTGCGGTTACTAAGAGAAGCAGGATTAATCCTGTGCTTAGTGCGAAGGATGCACTTGACGAGGCTGTAAGCCAGGTTGACGGTTTAAACAGCGCAGAGGAGCTTACATATCTGATTGGTACGGGTTACGGAAGAAACAAAGTACCATTTGCAGATGAGAATATATCAGAGATAAGCTGTCATGCTATGGGAGTTCATGTGACTGACCCTTCGGTTAAGGCGATTATTGATATCGGTGGTCAGGATGTTAAGGGAATTGCGATTGACACTGATGGAACTGTACTTAATTTTGCAATGAATGACAAATGTGCAGCAGGAACGGGAAGATTTTTTGAATCAATGGCGAGAGCATTTGAGATGTCTTTAGATGAATTTTCTAATCTGTCTCTTACAGCGAAGAACGTGATTCCAATAACAGCACAGTGCGCGGTATTTGCAGAGAGCGAGGTTATTTCGTTAGTAGGTGAGGGTAAGCCTATGGAGGAGATAGCGGCAGGAATACAGTTATCGGTTGCCAAGAGATGCTTTGTCATGGCTAAGAAAGCCGGTGCGGCTGACAGCGTAACACTTACAGGCGGATGTGCCAAGAATGAAGGCTTGAAGAAAGCAATAGAAAAGGTGCTTAAGATTAATGTAGTTGACCTTCCGACAGACCCACAGCTTATGGGAGCATTAGGTGCTGCGGAATATGCAAGACAGAAGGGAAGTAATGTATGATAATATTAAAGGTGCTGGCTATTATAGCAATCGTGCTTGTTGCATTGTTTCTTCTGACTCTTGTTATATATTTCTTTAATCTGGATATGAAATTTGCAGCAGCTTTAATCAAGCCGCTTACTGCATATTACAACTGGTCAAAGAACAGGCGTGAGGCAAAGAAAAAGAAAGAACAGGATACACAGAAAGAATAACAGGAAGGGCAGAAACAGCCTATGGATATATATGATGGTGAGATAAGAAAGCTTATATCAATGCTTGAAAGTCATGGAGTAAAGAGACTTCCATTACAAAAAGAATGGGAGATGACTGAGAAGGAGAATCTTATCCTTAAAAGCGAGACAGCTTATGAGCTTGGCGGTGGGAGCAGTCAGGCAGTGAGTGCCATTGCATTTACACAGGATAAAGGGCTTGTGCCGGATGATGCAGTGTATCTTGTTGGAGATGACCTGTGTGATATTAAGAATGATATCTCATATGCAAGAATTACTGTAATCAGGCTGGACAGTGAATATATTAAGAATCATGATGATAATGCACTGTATGCTTCAATGAGGGCGACTGATTATGTAAGATACCATGCATTTCCTAAAGGATATATGATGAGAATATCAGCTGTCAGGGAAAGAGAACCAGTGAGAGTAAGTAAGGAAGCGGTTTTGCAGGGAATTAACTTTGCAGCAGTAGGGCAGGGACTTATCAATGCCTACAGGAAGCGTCCTGAAGTTGAGGCTGTAAGCATATATTTTGTTACAGACCAGAAGATTGATTACACATTTTTAAAAAGTGAAGCACACAGATGTGAACAGATAACAGATTCGCTGAATCACATATTTAACGGTCTGACAATGGATTGCTCAACTTGCTCAAGCAGGGAATTGTGCGATGAAATAGACGGACTCAGGGAGCTGCATAAGAAGCAGCTGTAGCTGGCTCTGTCGGAATATGACAAAAAGAAAAGCGGAGAGATTAAGAAGTCTCTCCGCTTTTATGATGTTTTATCTGAAAAGTGATTTAACCATATCAGCATTATAAGAAATGCTTGTTGCATGCTCTACTTCAATCAGGTATAAAGCGTGTGCGGCAAGGTGTTCGGCGGCCTGTTCAAGATCTCTGATACCTGTGGTATCTTTGCAGTAATCAAGAACGGCTTCAAGTCCGTCATCAAGCACTAAGCACTCATCCTCGTGAAGTCCGATTCTTTTAAGAACCTTAGGGAGTGAATATTTAAGGAATATTGTCTTCTTTTCTTCTCTTGTGTAATCAGGAATATCAATTACTGCAAATCTTGAAAGAAGCGGTGCGCTTATCTTATCCTTATCATTAGCTGTTGCAATAGGATATACGCCTGAGGTTGGAATCAGACACTCCATATAATTGTCTGTGAATCCAAGGTTATCAAGGAGTGTAAGGAGTACGTCAGCAGGGTTGGCGTTACCATTGCTTGAAGTAGCCTTATCAAGCTCGTTGATGATGAATACAAGGTTAGATTCACCAGCCATGTTAAATGATTCCATAATAATACCAGGCTTAGCATTAGAGTATATTCTTGAGCTTCCTGTAAGCTGTTCAGCATCATTAATTGAACTCATATCAAGAGTTGTCCAAGGCATCTTAAGAATCTTGGCAACAAGGTAGGCAATCTGTGATTTACCTGTTCCGGCAGGACCTACAAGAAGGATACCATATGCAGGAAGAGTGTGAGTTCTGTTAATCTGAATAACAGTCTCAATAATTCTCTGCTTAACGCTCTCCATACCGAAAAGCTCTTCGTCAAGAATTCTTCTTGCTTCAACAGGGTCAATTGATTCGAAATAATTGCTCTTCCACTTAATATTAAGCATAATAGAAAGTGCTCTCTGTGCATGTCTTTTCTCTTCAGGAGTTACCTCGCTTGAACGTGCAACAACAAGATTACGTCTTGCCCATAAACGTATATTCTCAGGAAGTGTGCTTCCAGCACAGTTAAGGAAATCTGAGATACTTGTGAGGCTTGTAAGCTTCATATCATCAGCAGATTCGTCAGGCTCTTCACTATTTTCTTCTGCAATGGCACTGCTCTCTAATAATCTCTCAATCATAAACTGAAGGAAACCATCTTCAGCGGATAACTTGTTACCATTGCCAAATGCAACCTCCTGAATCTTGTATACATTATATCCTTCAGAAGAGTTAGCACCTGTAAGCTTTACTTTAACTCTGTTTTCGCCAAGCCATTTGATAAGGCTTGTAAATCTTGAATCAATCTTTAAGATGTTACTTGTGAAAGATTCACCATCAATCTGGAAATCAAATGCTGTCTTCTTATAAGGATTAGTAAATAATCCAAATGAAGTCTCATCCCACTGCTTTTCTGCATTATCAAGAACAAGAATAGGATTCTCAGGTGAAGCTGCAGGGTTGTCAGATTTAAAAGTTGTATAGGTACACTCAAAACCGGCAGTGCTGCCAGAATTGGCATTAGCGTCATAAACTAACATATATTCCTCTTTCTGTGCATAAAGCACTTGTAATAATCTATCCTATAATAACATATTCTGGAAAGTTGGCAAGGAGAGGATTGAATGTTTACTTAATTAACAGCCCTTATCTCGCCATCAGTAATAAGTGGATATCGAACCAGCTTATCACCGTCAAGGTTTTCCTTATGCATATCAACAGCGCATATCTGATGGTTGTCATATGATGTGTAATAATATATGCCTTTAGTTGTATTGCAGCAGCAGGTATATATTGTTATCTCGTATTTGTCATCGTCTAGCTGGCAGCAGCCACGCTGCTGGTCTACGCTGCCTAATATGTGAAAGAACTGGCTTACGCTTGATTTCTCATCGTCACCTGAAACAGAATTCATCTTAGTAAAAGCCACTCTTACGAATCTTGACTGAGATGATAAGTCCCCCGGAAGTCCGATAGCACCCATACCACGGCTGTATCTGTTGAATTCAAGCCTGTCCGAGAAATTGCTTTCAGGCTGTCTTGCAGATAATCCCATATAATTATTAAGATTAAACATCTGTATGTTAAATGGCGGATTATTAGTAAGCACCCCAACAGGATTGTCATATATATGAAGTCCGTCTGACATGGACTCGACAGTTATGCAGCTGTCCTTGTCTGCGATAATCCAGTGAAGATTAGCACATGGAAACATTTCATTAAACTGAGTGTTGGTAAGATTAATAAACTGCAAGTTTTCTTTAGCTTCATCAACTGTCGCACACTGCGATAATATCCATGGAATGAATTCGAATACGGCAACATTTTCAACATTACTCTCTCTGTTAAGACCGCTTAGGTCTGGTTCGTTGTAAGCTGCATTGCCAACGAAGTTAAGACCGGCCATGCCAAGCCCTTTTTCGTTAAATGCTTCATAATATAAAGGATAATCGTCAGCCACATGAGCCATTCCAATCATCGCATAGTGGTTATTCCTGACACCCATAAATCTGAAATTAATAGGATAATTTCTAGGTGTGACAGTCACCTCATCACCATAAGAAAATTCATAATCTAGTGTTCTACCCATATAGAAATCTTTAGTTTTATAAGTAGCTGCTGTACACATAAGCCCTCCTGTATGTCTTGGATTATAGTAATATTCTGATTATTTATTAAGAAATAATACATTATAGTTCTTTTTTTTACAATACAACCATGTCAAAACACTGTAGTATTCATATCATAAACTTAATAAATCAAAGACAAAGGCGTCGTACATCTGGTGTGCGGCGCCTTTGTTGTTTATTTTGTTAATAATTAATCACGCAAAAAGGAAGGGAGCTGGTTTTATGAAGAAAAAGTTAGGATTAGGAAGTGGCGTGGCAATATGCGTAGGACTTATTGTTGCCACAAGCTGTCTTGTTTCTTTAGGAACAGGAATGGGTTCGATAGGTCGATGGTTTATCATTCCGCTATTTGCAGTAATGATACTGAACTGGTTTATTGGAATATCATTTGCAGAACTGAATGGACTTATGCCAAGAGTTCAGGGAGGTACAGGACAGTATCTTCTGGCTGGTATGGGACCACTTCCATCATTAATTGGTAATCTGTCAGCCTATGTAATTACAGAAATATTAAGTATGACAGCAGAGATTACACTTTGCGGACTTGTTTTAAAAGGTCTGTTTCTGCCACATGTAGATAACAGGATAATATCAATTGCAATAATGGCATTATTTCTCGTGATTAATCTTTTTGGTGTAGATATATTTTCAAAGGTACAGAACATAGTAGTATTCCTGCTTATTGGTTCAATGGTTCTTATCGGATTAATAGGTGTATGTAAATTTGGAATAAGCTCAAATGTTGTTGACTATGCAGCAAATGCACCAACATTTGAACAGATAGGCGGATTTAAGGGACTTTGCTCATATGCCGCACTTGCATTCTGGCTGTTTATAGGTGTTGAGTTTATTATTCCGGTAGCAAAGGATTTGAAGAATCCAAGAAGAGATGTACTTCTTTCTATGACAATAGGTCTGGTTTTACTGTTTTTTGTACAGAGCATTCTTGGTATAGGAATGACTAACTATGTAAGTCTTGATATTCTTGCCAATGACCCAGCTGGTACTCCTCATATGACATATGCTACTAACCTTTTAGGCAATGCAGGACGTATATGGATGGGAATTATAACCATACTTGCAGCAGCTTCGACAATTAATACAGTATATGCCTCTGTTTCAAGAATTGTACAGGGTATGGGCGAGGAAGGCATGATGCCATCAGTATTTGCTAAGACAAACAAGAGAGGTGCAGCATGGGTCGGACTTGTAGTGTTATTTGTATTCGTTGCAGGAATAATTGCTTCAGGACTTGGAGCAACAGAGGGCGTAAGTTTTCTGTTATTGTCAGGTTCATGCTTCTGGTTATTAACATACTGCCTTGTACATGTAACAGTGCTTATACTCAGAAATAGAAATCCTGAATATCCAAGGAAGAAGTGGCTTACATTAGGCGGAATACCTCAGATAATAGGTATTCTTGGAAATGTATACATGATATGGAATATATCAACAGGAGAAACCAGAATTAAGATATTTGAATTGTGTGGAGTGTTATTTGCCGGACTTGTAGTCTATTCAATAATCTGGGTATGTGGAGTTATGAAAGCAAGCCCATTCCAGCCGGTACCGGTTGAAGTGATAAATGATGCTTCTGTCAAGTTCAATGAACTTGTAAAGAAGGAAAATGAAGAAAAGGCACTTGCAGGTGCAGAAGGAGAGGTAAATTAAATGGCAGAGAAGAGAGTAAATTATTCATCAGGAGCTCCATTAGAAGAGAAAGTAGGATACAGCAGAATGGTAAAGGTTGGTGACCATATATATGTTGGTGGAACAACATCGGTACAGCCGGATGGTACAGTGTATGGGGAAAATGCCTATGAGCAGACCAGATATGTACTTGAGAAGCAGGTAAAGCTTATTGAACAGGCTGGTGCAGGTGTTGGAGATGTTATTAAAGTAGATGTGTTTGCTGTAGATATGAAAATGTGTGCAGATATATCAAGGGCATATTCAGAGATATTTCATGATATCAGGCCATTATGTACAGTGGCTGGAACATCTGCACTTAACAGACCGACACAGTTCGTGGAGATAATGATGGAAGCAGTTATAGGCTGTGGATTATAGAGGAGGAATTATTATGTATCCAGAAGTTGATTTTTTATATCTTAATGAACAGGAAATGATAAAGGCTGGCGTAAAGAATATGCCTAAATGCATAGACACAATGGAAGACGTTCTTAAATGTCTTACAAAGGGTGATTTCGTAATGGGAGGTGAAAACCATAATTCTCATGGCTGTATGGTAACATTCCCGAATGAATCTCCTTTTCCGAATATGCCAAAGAATGTAGGAGAAGATAGAAGATTTATGGCAATGCCGGCATATATAGGAGGACCATTTGATATGGCTGGTATGAAATGGTATGGTTCTAATACAGCTAATAAGGAAATAGGTCTGCCAAGGTCAATACTTATGGTTATGCTTAATGACAAGACAACCGGTGCACCGGTGTGTCTGATGAGCGGTAATCTTCTGAGCGCTTACAGGACTGGTGCAATTCCTGGTGTAGGGTTAAGACATCTTGCACCAAAGGGTGCTAAGACGGGAGCAATATATGGTCCTGGTGTAATGGGAAAAACAAGCCTTGATGCATTTATGGCAACATGCCCAGAGCTTGATACACTTAAGGTAAAAGGCAGAGGAAAGAAATCATTAGACAGTTTCCTTGAATATGTCAAAGCTACATATCCTCAGCTTACAACTGTAACAGTGGTAGATGATATAGAAACTCTGGTAAGAGACAGTGATGTTATATCATTTGCAGCCACAGCAGGAACAGATCCGTCAAAATATGCATATGTCAAAGGTGAATGGATAAAGCCGGGAGCGCTTATTGTTGCTCCAAGTGCATTTGATATGGAGACAGATTTTCTCAAAGAAAAATGCAAGATGGTAGTTGATAATATAAAGCTTTACGAGGCATGGGCAGAGGAATATCCATATCCAACATTTGGTTCAATCAACATAATTGGCGCAAAGTTTACAGATATGTGCCATGATGGAATTATAAGTAAAAGTGATATTACTGATATGGGAGATATATTGCTTGGTAATGCATCAGGAAGAGACAGCGATGATCAGATAATTATATATTCTGTTGGAGGAATGCCTGTAGAAGATGTTGCCTGGGGTAAGGTATGTTATGAAAATGCTGTGAAAATGGGTCTCGGAACGAAACTTAACCTATGGAACAAGCCGGATATGTGTTAAAACAATATAAAATACATGTGTATACTGTAAATATAAAAAGACCTGTATGGCTGCAAATAGTGCATTCCATGCAGGTTTTTTATTGATTTCTTCTCATATTCGACATAATTCGACATACACACGTTGTATTATTTATGAATAACACAGGGGTAAAGTCTTTTTTGGAGGATAGAATGAAACGGATAATATGTGTTTTACTGGTAACGATATTATTTGAAAGTATATTGTTGTCATGTAGTATGCCATTAAGAAACAGTAGAGAAGAAAAACAGAGAATAGTTGTACAGCTTGACCAGGATTACTGGCTTGCAAGTGTAGGAAAAATGTTGAAAGAACATTTTCCGGATGTTGAATTTGATTTTGTCATAAGCAGGGGCGGTGCACAGTATCTTAATGATGCAGCGCTTAATGATGATCTTGCGGATATAATAATAGATGCATCATCGTGGACACAGACATCTTCCATGGATGATAACAATGATATTAATCCCAGGGATTATCTGTATGATTTTTCATGGACAGATATTACAAACATGTTTTATAAGGTATATCTTGATGGATTTACCAATGAAGATGGTTCTGTGAACTGGCTTCCTGGTGCTGCAAGCGTGGAGGGTATACTTGCCAATACAGCACTTTTTGAGGAATATGGAATAGAACTGCCTCATGATTATGAAACATTTGTTGAAGCATGTAATAAGTTCAGTGAATATGGGATAAGAGGGTTTGCAACAGATTATAAATATGATTATACAGATTCATATATGTTACAGGCGTGGTCTATTCCATTGTTACAGAGTACAGAAGGGCGCATCTGGCGTTATGAAGCAATGGATGGAAAAATAGATTACATGCCGGATGAGCTGGGTGTGAAATTATTCTCGAGACTCGAACAGGTTTTGAAGGATACTGATGCACAGGCAGATGACATAAAAAGGGAATATTCAAATATATTCCAGGATTTTGTATCCGGGAAGATTGCAATGATACGCCAGAGTACTAATATTGCGGAGTATCAGGATGAGGGAATGAATAATCTCATTCTTTTGCCATATTTTGGGGAGACAGATAATAATAACTGGTATTTCAGTACACCCGGATATTCAATAGCTATGAATGCAAAATTAAAAGGAGCAGGGGAAAAAGAGGAGCTGGCGCTGGATATAGTAAGATATATGTTTGGCAGTGAAGTAATGAATGCAATGGCAGACAGGATACAGTCAGTTGTTGTGTATAATAAAGATGTAAATGTAGATGTGCAGGACATATTTTCGAACCTGATTCCCTATATTGAAAGTAATCATATGTATACATATATAAGGAATGACAGTATATGCCGTGCAAGCTGTGCGGCAGTACAGAAAATACTGGCTGGAGATGTGAATGTCACGCAGGCAGTGGAAGTGTTTAATAATAACTACAATGCGGTAAAAGAAAAATCCCCGGTTATTACCACATTTGACAGGGAATATCAGTGGCGGGTATTAGATACAGGAAGTGAGGCATTTTCAGTGAGAGTTAATACACTCCGGGAAATATGTAATGTGGATATGCTGATTGCACCTGCTGCCATGAATGCCGGAGACATCTATAAGGGAAGTTATACAGCAGCACAATTACAGGCACTTCTAATGGGTGGAGGAGTGAAGTTTTATACGAAGAATGCAACAGGTGCTGAGATTAAAGATGTTGTGCGGTGCCTTGTGGAAGGCTGTGGACGGGATGACGACCCGATATCATGGGATACGCTGCCGGCATCAAGCGGATTTACAATGAAGATATCAAGAGACGATAAGGGTAATATGCATCTTGAGGATATTCTGACAGATGGAAAGTCAGTAGAAGACGAAAAAATATATTCTTTCTGTTATGTTGACGTTTCTGGTCATACTTTGTTGGAATGTGCATATAATTATGATATGTCAGAGCATGACGGAGTGCATATGTATAAGGCTGAGGCAGACATTAAAGAAGGCGAAAAATATGACGGATATATAGCTCATACAACAAATGTAGCCAAGCAATGGATACAGTATTTTGCTGATGGAGGCAGACTGGCTGCACCAGAAGTTTATATACAGAAGAGCTGATTATCTTGGGAAAGGAAACTGGTCAATTGAAGAAGAATGAGTATAGCAAATATTTCTTTGCAGCAGTAGGTGTGGCAATAGTTGTATTTGTGTGTGTGGGCGTAATAATGCTTAATTATTCCATTACGGTCAAAAGAGAACTGTATGAGACAAGCTCGAAGAATCTTAACGAAGTGTATACGCAGGTCAGTGAAAAATTCATGCAGATAACCGGGCAGCAGTGGAACCTGCTTGGAATGACAGGCGATTATATAGATGAGGCTGGTGAAAATATAGACAGTATCAGTAAGTTTCTTGCTGAATGGAAGAATGAATGGCATTACACAGAATTTTATTTTATAGATGATGCCTGTAATTATTTGTCATCGTCAGGTAAAAAGGGGTATCTTGAACTTGGAAATACATGGAAAAGTCTTGTGATAGACAGAAAAAATGTTGTAGTGGACGGTTCGCTTCCGGGAAGTGATGAGGTAATGTTTTTTGCAATACCCGTCCAGCCTGCAGATGTTAATGGTTTTAAATATAGTTCAATTGCAGTTTCATACAATACAGAAGCTATTAATAAAGAACTGGGTGTCAAAGCATTTTCAAAGGACACAAGCAGTTATGTAATATATGATAATGGTGATATTGTATTAAAGTCTGAAGGCAGCATGGATATAGGTGGTAATATATTTTATCATCTGAAAAATGCAGATATATCTGGTAAGTCACTGGATGGTTTTATAAAAAGTGTAAAGAATTCAGATGCAGAAGAAATGGTGTTTCAGCTTGATGAAACCCAGTATTGTCTTGTTTATGTTCCTATTGGATTTGATAACTGGGGGCTGATATCAATGGTTCCTATAAGCGTCGCCAATTCAAGCTCTCAGGCGGTTCAGCATAGAACCGTTATAATGACAATGCAGATAGGGATACTGCTTCTTATAGTGGCATGTGTAGTATTATATACATATTACAAAAGATATGTAAGTGAGAAGAATCATGAAATTGCAAGACGGGATTTATTATTTTCAATTATGGCTAAGAATCTGGATGATGTGTATATTATGCTTTCGTGGGGAGACTGGAGAAAACTGTATGTAAGCAGAAATATCGAGAGAGTTCTGGGAATAAGAAACAGTGAATATGATGGTCTCCTTAAAAATTTTGGAGAACTGGAAAAGAGGGGAGAAGTTCCTGAATGGAATGATATTGTGAAGCTGGCGAAAGGAGAATCTGCTGTTAATGAATACTGGATAAAGCCAGCAGATTCAAGTGAATACAGACTTTTTAACCAGGGATGTTATCACATGGATAAAGACGGAGATGATGTCCTTGTAATAATTCTGTCAGACAGAACTTACGAGCAGCAGATAAGAAATCATATGGAAGATGCACTTCACACAGCAGAGGCGGCAAATCGTGCAAAAAGCCAGTTTCTGTCTAATATGAGTCATGATATAAGAACTCCCATGAATGCAATTGTAGGATTTTCACAGCTTATGTTAAGACATTATAATAATCCGGATAAAGTCAGAAACTATGCAGAAAAGATAGTTGTTTCAAGCCAGCATCTGCTGAGGCTTATTAATGATGTCCTTGATATGAGTAAAATTGAGTCGGGGAAAACTACTCTTAATCTTTGTGATGTGAATCTTGCTGACATCGTAAAGGAGACAGACAATATAATCAGACCACAGGCAAAGAAGAAGAACCAGACATTTGTCGTTAAATCAGATGATATTGAGTATTGCTGTATTACTGCAGATAAATTAAGACTAAGTCAGATTCTTATTAATATATTGTCTAATGCGGTTAAATATACAGGAGAAGGCGGTAACATAACATTTGAAATAAAAGAAGTAAAAGTTACCAATCCACAGATTGCAAAATACAAATTTATTATATCTGATAATGGAATAGGAATGAGTGAAGAATATTTAAAAGAAGTATTCAAACCGTTTACTAGAGAAGAGACAAGTCTTACGGATGCAGTCCAGGGAACAGGACTTGGAATGGCAATAACCAAAAATCTGATTGACCTCATGGGTGGAACTATAAAGGTATTCAGCACACAGGGGGTGGGGACAACTTACGAGGTAACTATGGAATTCAGAATAGCAGATATTAATACTAACAAAGATCTCTGGAACAGATATAACCTACCAGTACATGAGATTGAACAAGATCATGTATTGGTAGGTAAGAATTTTCTGATAGCAGAAGATAATGGTATTAACTCAGATATGCTTAAAGAGCTTCTTAAGGAACAAGGTGCAACATGCGACTGTGCAAGAGATGGAATGGCAGCAGTAAACATATTTAAACATTCCAAGAAAGGTCAGTATGACATGATATTCATGGATGTGCAGATGCCTAATATGGATGGCTACGAGGCAACAAGAACAATAAGAAAGACAAAGCATCCTGATGCAAAGGATATACCGATTGTTGCCATGACTGCCAATGCATTTGCCAGTGATGTGCGAGCAGCTTTCGAGAGTGGAATGGATGCACATCTTGCAAAACCTATAGATTTAGACCGCATAAAGAACATAGTTGAAAATTTTACATAGATTTTACATAATGTACATAATACATTTTACAATGCTCATTTAGAATACACATGATATGTGAAAAAGTCGTTCAAAAAGGAGCTTATGTAAAATGAATATTTTTGGTGTACTTACGATGGCAGGCGGATTGGCTTTGTTCTTATATGGAATGAATGTCATGGGAGATTCCTTAGCAAAGCTGTCCGGAGGTAAATTAGAACAGATACTTGAAAAACTTACTTCTAAAAGAATTATGGCAGTATTGCTTGGTATGGCTGTGACAGCAGTTATACAGTCATCATCTGCAACTACGGTAATGGTTGTAGGCTTTGTTAATTCGGGTATTATGCAGCTTTCACAGGCTGTAGGTATTATTATGGGTGCCAATATTGGTACGACAGTGACTTCATGGATGTTATCACTTACAGGTATAAGCGGAGCAGGATGGATTAATCTTTTAAAGCCATCATCCTTCTCGCCAGTGCTTGCTGTTATTGGTATAATTATGACTATGACATGCAAGGATAATTCAAAGAAAAAGGATATAGGTAATATTCTTCTTGGATTTGCAATTCTTATGTTTGGTATGGAAACTATGAGTGGCGCAGTTGCACCGCTGGCTGACAATGAGAAGTTTACTGGTATGCTTACACTGTTTTCTAATCCGTTATTCGGACTTCTTGCAGGTACAGTGCTTACTGCAGTTATACAGTCATCATCAGCATCGGTTGGTATACTGCAGGCGTTATGTGTAACAGGTGCGGTTAATTATGCAACAGCAATTCCTATTATTATGGGACAGAATATAGGTACATGTGTAACAGCACTTATATCTTCTGTAGGTGCAAAGAAGAATGCCAAGAGAGCATCAATGATACACCTTTATTTTAACATGATTGGTACAGTTATATTTATGGTTATATTTTATAGCCTGAATATGTTCGTTCATTTTGAATTCTTATCAACACCGGCAAATGCAGCAGGAATAGCAGTGATTCACAGTCTCTTTAATATTGGATGTGTAATCATACTTTTCCCATTTTCTAATCTGCTTGTGAAGCTGGCAACTCTTTCTATTCCTGATGGAAAACATGAGGAAGTTGTTCAGACAGGTGTGGCATCAGATCTTGCAGCACTTGATGAAAGATTTTTAGAGACTCCGGCAGTTGCGATGGAGTTGTGCAGAAATACTGCTGTAAAGATGGCACATTTGTCACAGAAGGCGTTAGATAAGGCACTTGATATTATTAGTAATTATTCAGATGCTGCATATGATGAGGTTGTGGCAATGGAAGAAGATGTCGATAAGTATGAGGATAAGCTTGGTTCATATCTTGTAAAGGTTGGTAACTGCGATTTATCAAGACATGATAATCATACATTTTCAATACTTCTTCACTGCATGAGTGATTTTGAAAGAATATCTGACCATGCAATTAATATTGCAAAATCTGCAAAAGAGATGAACAGCAAGGAATCATCTTTTTCACAGAATGCAAGAAAAGAACTTGAAACATTTGCAAAAGCGGTACATGATATAGTTAGTAACACAGTACAGGTTTTCGAAAATCAGGATATTGAAGCAGCAAAGCATATTGAGCCGTTAGAACAGGTTATCGATGGACTTAACCTGGAAATCAAACAGCGTCATATCAACAGATTAAGAAAAGGCAGATGTACAATTGAAACAGGACTTATACTCGAAGATATTATGACGAATTTTGAGAGAGTATCAGACCATTGCTCTAATATTGCTGTATGTATGATTGAAGTAAGAGATAATGGTTTTGAAACACATGGATATCTGGAGCATCTTACAAATGAGGATAATCCTCAGTTTGCAAAAGAATGCAGAGATTATTATAAACAGTATCAGCTTCCGGAATTAAAGAAGGCTGACTAGAACAGGAGATGAGAATATGGCTCTTATATACATAGTTGAGGATGATGAAAGCATAAGGGAAATAGAGACAATTGCACTTAAGAACAGTGGACATATGGTAGGTGCATTTGGAAGTTCCAAAGAGTTTTTTAAGAAGCTTGATGAGATTCTTCCAGACCTTGTATTACTTGATGTGATGCTTCCTGATGAAAGTGGTTATGACATCATTAAGAAGTTAAGACTGAATTCTGCAACTAAGAGACTGCCTGTTATTATGGTAACAGCAAAGTCTACAGAGCTTGATATGATAAAGGGACTTGAGGATGGTGCTGACGATTATATTAAGAAGCCGTTTTCTGTAATGGAGCTTATTACAAGAGTTAAAGCACTTCTTAGAAGAACAGAAACAGATGAGGCAGGCGTGCTTGATGTAGGAGAGATTGAACTTAATCATGAAAGGCATGCGGTTACGGTTTCAGGAAAGCAGGTTGAACTTACATTTAAAGAATATGAATTGTTAAGATATCTTATGGCTAACAAAAATATAGTGCTTTCAAGAGATTCTATTGTACTTAAGGTATGGGGAACAGAATTTGAAGGCGAGTCAAGGACTGTGGATATGCATATTAAGACTTTAAGACAGAAGTTAGGTGATGCAGGCTCGCGTATAAGAACTGTGCGTAATGTAGGATATGTTATTGAGTAGCCTGATATAATTAACAGACAGAACAGGGTGAATATATGAAGCAGAAGATTAATTTAAGGCTTATTGGAATAGCAGTTATAGCAGTTCTTGCTACAGCTATCGGAATAACTTTTATATATTATGGGCTGTTTAAGAAACAGGTCCAGGCCGGACTGAGAACTAATGCAGAAGTACTCATGGAAACCGGAGTTTTTGAGAAGTCATCACAATATGCAGATGTAAAGCTTCCAATTAATAATCTCAGAGTTACATGGATAGATTCGGATGGCGTGGTGCTTTTTGATAATGACAATGATATTAATGTAATGCCTAATCACAAAGACAGACCTGAGGTGCAGGATGCATTTTATACCGGACATGGCCAGTGCGTAAGAAATTCTGACACGATGGATATGAACACATTTTATTATGCTTTAAAACAGAAGGATGGGACTGTTATAAGAGTATCCTGTGATGCAAGCAGCATGTTAAGTGTGTTTGGCAATGTGTTTCCGGCGGTAACAGGAATACTCGCAGTAATTATAGTAGTGTGTATCGTTCTTTCACAATTACTTACAAGGACACTTATTGAGCCTATTGAGAGAATGGCTAAGAATATAGATTCCGTACAGGAGAAGCCTGTATATAAAGAAATAGCACCTTTTGCAGAGAAAATCAGGACACAGCATGAGAATATTCTTGCTGCTGCAAGAAGCAGACAGGATTTTACTGCAAATGTATCACATGAACTAAAGACTCCTCTTACCGCAATTTCAGGCTATGCCGAGCTTATTGAGAATGAGATGGTAAACCATGAACAGGGGATACATTTTGCACATGAGATTAAGCGTAATTCAGAAAGATTATTATCATTAATTAATGATATTATAAGGCTTTCAGAATTAGATCACAGCGAAATGCCAAGGCAGTATGAGAATTTTGATTTGTATGAGTTTGTTAAGGATTGTGCAGAGTCTCTGCAGGTTAATGCGCAGAAACAGGGAATACGTTTTTCATATAGAGGTTCAGCATGCATGATTCGTGGCAATAAGGATATGATAAGGGAACTTATTGATAATCTTGTACAGAATGCAATAAGATATAATAAAGAAGGCGGACATGTGGAAGTGTTTGCAGGAATGGTAGATGGCAAGCCAAGGTTAGAAGTGACTGATGATGGAATAGGAATTCCTAAGGATCAGCAGGACAGAGTATTTGAAAGATTTTACAGAGTTGATAAGAGCCGTTCAAAGGAAACTGGTGGAACAGGGCTTGGCCTTGCTATTGTAAAGCATATTGTAGAACTTCATGATGCAAGAATATATTTAGAAAGTGAAGTTGACAAGGGGACACAGATACGCATCGTATTCTAGAATGATTAAGAGTGGAAGTTTTTATGTCTTTCACTCTTTTTTCTTTTTATAACAGAGTGATTGTGTTATATTATATAAAAAGAGAAAAACAGATATAATCTGCAAAAACAAGGAATATAATATATATTGAGTATTAACTGTTACAGGTGGCGGACACTCTCAAATTATAATATACAATTAGGTAAAAATATGTTATATTTAAACATATGCAGGCTAAACTTGTTTAATGAGGTGAATGAATTGCTTAATGAGAATAAAATCAAAATGATGACCAAGATGGCAATATATGAAAAGAATGAAGGAAAAAGCATGTTGAAAACTGCCAAGTATTTTAAGGGTGATTACATCGCTTTTGGAGTATTAAAGACAGTGATTGCCACTACATTTGCAGGAGTAATTCTTCTGGCGATGTATTTCCTGTGTAACGCAGAAGGAATGATAAGAGATATCAATAATCTGGATTATATAGGACTTGCCAAGAAATTTGCATTGTATTATGTACTTATGCTTATTGTATTCTGTGTAATTGCCGGGTTCGTATATTATTTCAGGTATGAGAATACCAGAAAAGGTATTAAGAGGTATTTTTCAAGGCTTAATAAGCTGGAAAGATTCTATACAGGGCAGAAGAAGAAATAATTATTTGGAGGCATAGATGGCGTTTTTATTGGATTTAAAGGAAAGTTTTAAGAAATTTTACAACAGATATAATACATATATAGTACCAGCATCAAAGTTTATTATTGCATTGATATGTTTTATTATGATTAATACAAGTATTGGTTACATGGACAAGTTGAAGAATCCGGTGTTTGCACTGTTACTTTCTGTTATATGTGCATTTCTTCCAGGTGGGTTTACACTGATAGTTCTTTCAGCGTTTATTCTTATACAGTTGTATGTAATAGCTCCAGAATTTGCATTGCTGGTATTGTGTATAATGCTTCTGATGTATCTTCTGTATTTCAGATTTGCACCTAAAACAGCTTATATACTTATTATCACAGCCATGTTCTGCTGGGTGAAGATACCATTTGCACTTCCAGTAGCGGTTGGTCTGTGCTCGTCAGTGGCGGCAGTTATTCCGGTGAGCTTTGGCATAATTATGTACTATATAATCAGAACTGCAAGTGATTATGAGGCTGCTATTTCTGATGATTCTTTGTCGGAGAGTATGAAACAGATATCTTTTCTTATAGAAAGCCTTTTAAAGAACAGACAGATGCTGGTGCTTATTATAGCAGTTGCAGTTACTATTATTGTTGTATACATTATCAGAAGACAGAAAATCGATCATTCATGGAAAATAGCTATTATTGTGGGCAGTATAATACAGTTCCTTATTCTTGTTGTTGGACAGATAGCTTTGAAATCAGATTTTAATATTGCTCTTATAATTACTGGAGTTATACTTGGGGTTGCAGCTGCATATATCTGCAATATTGTTTTCTTTGCACTTGATTATAAGAGAACAGAGTATGTACAGTATGAGGATGATGAATATTATTATTATGTAAAGGCTGTACCAAAGATTAATGTTGCAAATGCTGATGTAAGAATTAAGCATATTAATGCTAAAAAGACAAAGAAGACATCTGATATCAGACAGATGAGAGCAGGTGATACAGCTAAAGATAATGGATATGCAGTATCTAACGAAGAAGAAGATGATATTTTATTCTACGATGATGATAAGTAATTATCAGAATACATTTTGCTAGTTTTATGTAGGAGATTATAAGAAGAACGGAGGCGATAATACAGTGAATAATTTCATAAGAGATTATCTTGTTAAATTATATATTCCGCGTATAACATGGACCGATATTATTGAGATTGTGATTATTGCTTTTGTTATATATAATGTCATGGTATGGATTAAGAATACCAAGGCATGGGTATTGCTTAAGGGAATTATTATTGTCGTTATATTTGCACTGATTGCATATATTCTTAATCTTAAGACTATTCTGTGGATTGCAGGTAAGACAATCAGTGTTGGTATTATTGCACTTGTTATCATATTCCAGCCAGAGCTAAGAAGAGCATTAGAGCAGCTTGGACGAAAGAAGATTCTGTTTGGACTTTTCAGGTTTAATGACGGAAGAGAAAAGGGTGAAAGATTTAGCAGTAAGACTGCTGAAGAGATAGTAAGGGCATGCTTTGATATGGGAGCTGCTTATACAGGAGCACTTATAGTTATTGAACAGGATATGGTTCTGGAAGAATATGAGAAAACAGGAATTGCTGTTGATGGCCTGGTTACAAGCCAGCTGCTTATCAATATATTTGAGCATAATACGCCGCTTCACGATGGTGCTGTTATTATAAGGGGAGACAGGATTGTTGCTGCAACATGTTATCTTCCTCTTTCGGATAATAACAGTCTTAATAAGGCTCTTGGTACAAGGCACAGAGCAGGTGTTGGTATCAGTGAAGTGACAGATAGTATGACTATTATAGTATCTGAAGAAACCGGTAGGGTTTCAGTGGCTGTTGGTGGAGAACTTATTCATGATATTGATGCGGATTCTCTTAGAAACAAGCTGGAATATCTTCGCAGGAGAACTATTGATGTGAAGTCGTTCAAGATATGGAGAGGAAGGTTAAAGCATGAAGGAAAAGATGTTTAAGAACCTGAGTCTTAAGATTCTGTCGGCTATATTTGCAGTCGTTTTGTGGACGGTTATAGTTAATGTATATGACCCAACCACGAGTTATACATTCAGTAATGTGACAGTACAGCTTATTAATACCGAGAGTCTGACTGATAAGAATTACAGTTATGAGATTGTAGAGGGTGGCAAGATATCAGTATATGTAAGCGGTCCAAAGAGTATTGTTACTAATATCAAAGCAAGTGATATTGTTGCAACTGCGGATCTTAGTAAGATAAGCGCATTTGCTGATTATGTTGATATTCATGTATCAGTGGTTAAAGATGGACAGGTTCTTAATAATGTTGAAGCTACACCTAAAACATCTGCTGTAAGATTAAGCATAGAAAACAGGGATACGAAGACAGTAAATGTTGTATCAGAGATTACTGGTTCACCGGCAGATGGCTATGCAGTGGTAAAAAGGGTGCTTAATCCAACATCTGTTAAGGCTACAGGACCTTCGTCTGTTATTGACAATATAGACCATGCAGGGATATCTTTTGATGTGACAGGAGCAACTGCAGATGTGACAGGAACAGCAGATATTCATTTGTATGATTCAGATAATAATGAAATTAATGATTCGTCTGTTGAACTTACACAGACAAGTGTGGGTTATACTGCACAGGTTGTAAGAACTAAGACAGTAAGTGTAGAAGTGAAGACATCAGGAAAGCCGGCAGACGGATACAGAGTTTCAGGAGTGACGCTTAATCGTGATAGTGTTGTTGTATATGGTGATACCAATATGCTTAACAGCCTTGATAAGATTGTTATTCCGGCAAGTAATATTAATGTAGATGGTTTGACTGAAAATAAAGTGTACAAGTTTGGCCTTACGGATTACATAGATAAATCGCTTACAATTCTTGATAATGCAAGAATTGAGGTTACAGTAAGAATTGAGAGTACAGGTAATAAGACAATAACACTTAATACATCAGATATTAAGGTTAGTGGACTTGAAACCGGAATGAGTTACAGCTTCGAGGATAGAACATTTTCAATAGATGTTGAAGGCTCAGAGGCTGCAATTGCTGCATTAGATGCATCTGCTATAACGATGACAGCAGATTTGTCTACATATACTACATCAGGAATACAAAGCATTACATTGTCGGTTAAACTTCCGGATGGAGTTACATTAAAGAAAGCAGCATCTGTTAATGTATTGTTTGATAATATACAGGAGACAGAAACTAATCAGTCGACTCAGGAAACAACATCAGTGACGACTAGAAATTGAGAGGTGATTCATATGGTAAGTGAGAAGATACTAGTTGGAAGTGCATTGGGAATACATCTTCGACCAGCAGGAGCAATGTGTGACACTGCTGTCAAATTTGATTCACATATAACATTTACATTTGGGAATAAGACTGTTAATGCAAAGAGTGTTATATCAATTCTTGCATCAGGCGTCGGCTGTGGCGATGAGATTACGCTTATGGCTGAAGGACCAGATGAAGAAGAGGCATTGAAAGCAGTTTCTGAGAGCTTTAGAAAAGCTTTACAGGACTAATATATATAGAAAAGAGGTAAAGGGTATGGGTTATATGGATACTTACAAAGCGTGGTGTGAGAATGAATATTTTGATGAAGCCACACGCGCAGAACTCAAATCAATCGCAGGAGATGAGAAAGAGATTGAAGACAGATTCTACAAGGATCTTGAGTTCGGAACAGGAGGACTTAGAGGTGTTATTGGCAATGGTACTAACAGAATGAATGTGTACATTGTAAGAAAAGCAACACAGGGTCTTGCTAACTTTATTATCAAAGAGGGAACACAGTATAAGGGTGTTGCAATTTCTCATGATAACAGAAGAATGTCAAGAGAATTTGCACAGGAAGCGGCTCTTTGTCTTGCTGCTAATGGTATTAAGGTGTATATTTTCCCATCATTAAGACCAACTCCAGAACTTTCTTTTGCTGTAAGAGAACTTCACTGCACAGCAGGTATAATGGTTACAGCAAGCCATAATCCACCAGAATACAATGGATATAAGGTATACTGGGATGACGGATGCCAGATAACAGCACCTAAGGATACACAGATTATCAATGAAGTTAAGGCCGTTACAGACTTTAATGATGTTAAGACTATTGATGAAGAAGAGGCAAGAGTAAGAGGTCTTTATAATATTATCGGATATGATATGGATGATGCATTTATTGCAGCATTAAAGAAGCAGAGCCTTAACGGAGATATTATTAAGCAGGTTGCTGATGATATTAAGATTGTATACTCTCCATTCAATGGTACAGGTAATGTTCCTGTAAGAAGAATTTTAAGAGAGTTAGGCTTCAAGAATGTATATGTTGTTCCAGAACAGGAGAAACCAGATCCTGACTTTACAACACTTGAGTACCCTAATCCGGAAGATCCTAAGGCATTCACATATGCATTAAGACTTGCTAAGGAAGTTAATGCGGATATTATTCTTGCAACTGATCCTGATGCAGACAGACTTGGTGTATATTCTAAGGATACTAAGTCAGGTGAGTACAAGTCATTCACAGGTAATATGTCTGGTATGCTTATTGCTGAATACCTTCTTTCACAGAGAAAGGAGAAGGGACTTCTTCATGAGAACGGTGCATTTGTAAAGACAATTGTATCTACTAATCTAGCTGACCTTATTGCCAAGGAATATAACTTAAAGCTTATTGAAGTTCTTACAGGATTCAAGTATATTGGTGAGCAGATTAAGTTCTTTGAGCAGAATAATACATACGAATATGAATTCGGTTTTGAAGAGAGTTACGGTTGCTTAGTTGGAACTCATGCAAGAGATAAGGATGCAATCGTAGCTGTTATGGCATTATGTGAAGCAGCAGCTTACTATAAGTCTAAGGGCATTACTTTATGGGATCAGATGATTAACATCTTTGATAAGTATGGTTACTTCAAGGAAGGACAGAAGGCTGTAACTATGAAGGGTGCTGAAGGTGCTGTTCAGATCGCTAAGATGATGGATGATTTAAGAAATAATCCACCTAAGAAGTTCGGAGCGTGGGATGTTGTAGAGTTCAGGGATTATAAGAAAGATGAGTGTACAGTCATTGCTACAGGAGAGAAGAAACCAACAGGTCTTCCAGAGTCTAATGTACTTTACTTCGAGCTTAATGACCACGCATGGTGCTGTGCAAGACCTTCAGGAACAGAGCCTAAGATTAAGTTCTATATGGGTGTTAAGGGTACAGGTCTTGAAGATGCTGATAAGAAGTTAGAAGAACTTACTGATGCAGTTTCTGAAATTGTTGGTTTATAATCAGTTCAAATTTAATTAACAACTAAAACACAATATGAACACATTTCGTTGTTATATTACATGTATTGACAGTGAGATGTGTTCATTTGTTATGTATGGAATCTTCACTGTGATAATACAATGGTAAAAGGAGAGAATGATTATGTATAATGACAATAATGAGAATGATTCACAGTACCGTTACAGTGGCAGTGATATACCATATAACAATACTAATAATAACAGTACAGCCAATAATAACACAGCATTTTCAAGTGCACCTTATGATGCTAAGAAGCACAAGAAACACAAAGGCGGATTTGCAAAGAAAGCAGCATGCTTTGTTCTTTCTGCGGTACTTTTTGGCGCAATAGCCGGTTCGGTTATGGTTGGTGTTAATTATGCAGGTGGTAAGATTGTTGGCAGTAATAAGTCTAATGCGACAGGTGTTAATATATCAACAGTAAGCAATAATATTTCTAATGTTGCTAAGACAGATTCTGCAATTACAGAAGATACTGATCTTTCATCATCATCGAAGATGGATGTAGAGGCAGTTGCTACAGCAGCCCTTCCTGCAATGGTTCAGCTCAATGGTACAACAACAGTTAAAAGTTCAAGTTATTTTGGATATGGACAGAGCTATGAAGCAACATCAAGTGGTACAGGTATTATTGTAGGTAAGAGTGATACTGAATTACTTATTGTAACTAATGCCCATGTTGTTGATAATATTGATAATCTTAAATGTGTATTCTCTGATGGCACAAGCGCAAGCTGTTCAGTTAAGGGTTCTAAGTCAGATCAGGATATTGCAGTAGCTGCAGTATCATTAAGTGATATTTCATCTGATACAGCGTCTAATATTGCAATTGCAGAACTTGAAGATTCATCAGATATTAAAGTTGGACAGCAGGTTGTTGCCATTGGTAATGCATTAGGTGAAGGACAGTCAGTTACAACTGGCATAATTAGTGCAAAGGACCGTTCAATTACAGTCAACAATGTAACATTTACAGGACTTCTTATGACAGATGCAGCGATTAACTCTGGTAACAGTGGTGGAGCGCTTCTTAATTCAGAAGGAAAGGTTATCGCTATTAACTTTGCAAAAACAAGCAGTGATGGTGTAGAAGGTATGGCTTATTCAATTCCTGTCTCTAATGTTAAGGATATTATCGATTCATTAATGACTAAGCAGACAAGAAACAAGGTTTCATCAGATAAGGCAGAATACCTTGGAATTGCAGCAGTAGATATTACAAGTAATTATGCATCATATTATGGATATCCTGTAGGTATTCTTATAAGAACTGTAGCCGATGATTCAGCAGCAGACAAGGCAGGATTAGAGACATATGACATAATTGTCGGATTTGATGACCAGACAGTTACTACTATGTCAGGACTTACTAACATGCTTCAGTATTATGAGGCAGGTGAAAAAGTAACTATAGATTATTATCATATGGAAGGAAGCGAGTATGTTCTTAAGAGCACGGAGGTAACGCTTGGTTCTAAGAAGGCATCTTAAGGATATATTCCAAGTAGATATTTATGGATAATACCAATGAGAATATGACAGAAGATAAGAATATTAATAAGAATAACAATGGGAATTCCGATGATTATGAGAAGATATGTTTTGTGTGCAGAAGACCAGAATCAAGAGCTGGTAAGATGATTGTTATGCCTAACAACATATACATCTGTCAGGATTGTATGCAAAGAACATTCGATTCAATTAACAGCAGCGGGATGAATTATGAAGATATGATGAAGATGTCAAACATGCCTGGAATGGGCATGTTTGGCAATTTTGGCGTTATGGATTCAGACCCGGTTCCAGAAAAGCAGAAGCTTAAGAAAAAGAAAGAGGATAAGAAGGAGTTACCAGCGCTTGACGTTTCTAAGCTGCCTGCACCACATGAGATTAAGAGAAAGTTAGATGAGTATGTTATAGGTCAGGATTATGCCAAGAAGGTAATGTCGGTGGCTGTATATAATCATTATAAAAGAGTTTCAGCAGATGCTAAGATTCTGGGTGACGTTGAGATTGAGAAGTCTAATATGCTTATGATTGGACCTACAGGAAGCGGTAAGACATATCTTGTTAAGACGCTTGCAAGAATATTACAGGTGCCACTTGCTATTACAGATGCAACAACACTTACAGAGGCAGGATATATCGGAGATGATATAGAGTCAGTTGTTTCTAAGCTTTTACTGGCAGCAGACAATGATGTAGAAAAAGCTGAACATGGAATTATATTTATTGATGAGATAGACAAGATTGCCAAGAAGAAAGAGACCAGAAGCAGAGATGTAAGTGGTGAGTCTGTACAGCAGGGAATGTTAAAGCTGTTAGAAGGCAGTGAGATAGAAGTTCCTGTTGGTGCGACAAGTAAGAATGCAATGGTTCCACAGGTGACTGTTAACACGAAGGATATTCTGTTTATATGTGGTGGTGCATTTCCGGATCTTGAGGATATTATCAAGACAAGGCTTAATAAGTCATCCTCAATGGGATTTAATGCTGACCTTAAAGATAAATATGATGATGAGAAGAACATCATGTCTTATGTGACGGTTGATGATCTTAGAGAATACGGAATGATTCCTGAGTTTTTAGGAAGACTGCCTATCATATATTCACTTGACAGACTGGATGAGGATATGCTTGTCAATATTCTGAAAGAGCCTAAGAATGCAATTCTTAAGCAGTATCAGAAGCTGTTAGAGCTTGATGAGGTGAAGCTTGAGTTTACAGATGATGCATTAAGAAGCATAGCAAGAAAGGCAATGGAAAAAGATACAGGTGCAAGAGCACTCCGTTCTATTATTGAGGATTTTATGCTTGATATAATGTATGAGATACCTAAAGACAGCAATATAGGTTCAGTTACAATAACAGAAGATGTTGTTGAAAAGAAAGGTGCTCCGGTAATAACTATGAGAGCATAATAGTTATAGCAGAATAATACAATACATTTCTGAATACATATAGCATGTACAGTGATTGCTTTATGTTAAGGAGATGTTATGGCATGTGATTTTGATATAACCAAAGAGAATATATATGATTACATAATAGAAGATACCCCAGGGGCTGATGAAGCTATTAAGGCATTGTCAGGGATATGTTCGCAGAGAGCTGATTCGCAATGGATTATAGCTCATGGAGAACTGCCTGATAACCGCCAGCTTAATATAAGCTCTCTGGGGTATTTTACTATTCCAAAGTTATATGGACTCATGGAAGGCGATGCGGATATAAGTGCACTTGATGAAATAGGTGCTTTACGGGTACTTGGACAGGATAATCTGCAGGCAGACGGGAGTAATGTTCTCATAGGGTATGTGGATACCGGAATAGATTATCTTAATGATGTTTTCAAGGACAGACTTGGAAATACAAGAATTCAGGCTATATGGGATCAGACAGATAAAACAGGTACTGATGCTGCAAATACGTATGCACATTTTGGCAGAGTATATGAAAAGGATGAAATAGACAGGGCAATAGAGGCTGACAATAACGGAGAAAATCCATATTCTTATGTTGCACAAAGAGACACGTCAGGACATGGAACGCTGCTTGCTTCAATATCAGCAGGTTCATATACAGACGGATATGTTGGCGTTGCACCAGGAGCAGAACTTTTAGTGGTTAAATTAAAACAAAGTAAACAGTATCTGAGAGATTTTTTTCTGATAAAGGATGACGTTCCAGCTTTTGAGGAAAGTGATATTATGCTGGCTTTAAGATTTCTTGAAGATTACGCTATACGTCTTGGAAAACCATTGATAATAATATTTGGTCTGGGAAGTGCTAATGGTTCAAGAACAGGCGCATCTCCTCTGGCAGAAATGATGGAGAATCTTACTAAAAAACCCAATATATCAGTTATAACATGTATGGGCAATGAAGCTAATAATAAATGTCATTATAAAGGGGCAGTAATGTCAGCCCTGGTACCTGATGTTATGGAAATTAATGTTGATGGAACAGGAAAGGGTTTTACGATGGAAATATGGGCGGATAGTCTTGATATATTATCCGTGTCGATTGAATCACCGTCAGGGGAATATGTTCCAAGAATACCTGCAAGAATGGGTGCAAGTATGGAGTATACATTTCTTTATGAGGGAAGTACGGTTACGGTAGATTATCAGATAACTGAAAATGTGGCTGGAATGGAGGTTATATTCGTAAGACTTAAGACACCAGTTGAGGGTACATGGAAATTCTATATATATAGTCTCACTAATATAAAAGGAAGTTATAATGCATGGCTTCCATTAAAGCAGTTTTCCGGACAGGATATATATTTTTTAAAATCCGACCCGGATACAACACTTACAGTTCCAGCGGCAGCTGATGGTGTTATAAGTGTAGGAGCATATAATCATTATACAGGGGCTGCTTATTATGAAAGTGGGCGTGGATATAGCGCTGACGGAAGGATTAAACCTGATTTTGTTGCACCGGGTGCGGGGGTATATGGAATTGCTCCATCTGGAGGCGTTAAGGTTACTGGAACAAGCTATGCAGCGGCTTATGCCGGGGGCTGTGTTGCACTTTTATATTCATATCAGGTAAATGTAAAGAATAGTCAGATGATTAATCATAACGATATTAAAGCACAGCTTATAAGAGGTGCAGTACGCTCAGAATATATGGTATATCCTAACCCTGTAGCTGGTTATGGAAAACTGAATATATATACAACATTTAACATGATGAGAATATCTTAGGTTGAAATCACTGGTGTTATATGCTAAATTGTTCATACATGACGAAAAGAGGAGATAGAGAAGTATGAAATATAAGGCATTGGCACTGGATTTGGACGGAACATTAACTAATAGAGAGAAGAAAGTGCCAGCAGGTAATAAAGAAGCGATTGAGAAAGCGATAGATGCAGGTGTTAAGGTTATTCTTGCATCAGGAAGACCGCTTTTTGGAATAACACAAATAGCCAGAGAGCTTGAGCTTGACAAAAAAGGTGGTTATATACTGGCATATAATGGCGGCTGTATAGTTGACTGCAAGACAGGGAAGCAGATGTCTGCGACAATAATGCTACAGGATTGTATAGCAGATATATGCAGTCTTGCAAGAGCCAACGGTGTGTATGCTCTGACATATGCTGATACGCAGATAGCTGCTGAGAGTGATTCTGATGAATATGTAAAGAAAGAAGCAATATGCAACAGCACTACAATCAAGAAAGTAGATGATTTGTGCAAATTTGTGGATTATCCTGTAGAGAAATTTCTGGTTGTAGGAGAGCATGAAAAGCTTATTCCGGTACAGAAAGCCCTGTTAGATAAGCATGAGGGAGTAATCAATGCATTTTTTTCAGAGAGCTATTTCTTAGAGGTAGTACCTGCAGGAGTTGCAAAGGATGCATCTTTGGATAAGCTGCTCACAATGCTTGATATAACAAGTGAAGAACTCGTTGCATGCGGCGATGGAATGAATGATATTCCAATGTTAAAGTATGCAGGTCTTGCAGCGGTTATGGAGAATGCATATCCTGAAGTTAAGAAATATGCAGATGTCAATGCACCATCTAACGATGACTGTGGTGTGGCATATGTTATAGATAATTATATATTATAATAATGGATTATAAAAAATATACCCCCGGCGGTTTTATTGGCTGCCGGGGGTATGTTTTATTGATTAATTAGAATTGTTATTGAGACTGTCAACATATTCATCTACATCGAATACATCACCGTTCTGGATTTTACTCATAAGCTGGATAGCTGTATTAATACTGTCTGCATAAGGATACACAACAGAAGCACCTCTAAGGCCAGTTATCTCGAGATAAGCAGGACCCTGTCCAGCGGGTGGCTGGGTTGTTCCTTCAATACTGTATGTCTGGATATTCCATGCTGTACCGTCACTTAACTGAAGTTTAACAAGATCAGATATTGTACTTGTTGGAATATTAGTAAGGAACATATCACTAACAGCATCAAGTACGGCTGAATACTTGGTAAGTATTGCAGGTGAAGTAGCTTTCTGTAAGATACCTTTGATAGCGGCTGTCTGGTTACGTCCACGCTGGAAGTCTCCGGCAGCAAATGCATGTCTTTCTCTTGAGAATGCAACTGCCATCTCGCCATCACATTCATTAGGTCCTTTGACGAAATGATATGGAATAGGAGAAGCTTCATCACCACATGTAAATTCTATTTCTGAGTCAATTGTGATTCCACCAAGTGCATCTACTACAGCGACGCATCCGGAGAAGTTGATTTTTACATAATAATCAATATCAATGCCATACAGATTCTGGAGAGTATCCATAGAAGCTTCTACACCATAGTTTCCAGCATGTGTAAGTTTATCATAACCTTTTCTTCCATCTGGACCGGTAATCTTAATGTAAGAATCTCTTGGTGTTGTAACAAGTAGAATCTGCTTGGTCTCTGGATTAACAACGGCAAGAATATTAACATCACTAAGTGCGTTATTCTGAAGCTGGAAGTCACCACCATCATCACTTGAGATACCGGAAACATATATTATAAATGGTTCTTTCTTTACGTTAACGTTGGATTTCTGGACAGTAACAAGCTTCTTATATTCGTATTGCTTAATAATCTTAACCTTGGTATCAAAGTCTTCATACTGTGAGGCAACAACCTTAAGCATGGAATCATTCATAACAATTGCCTGAACCTCTGTATTATCATAAAAGGCAGTTACAAGGTCATCCCATGATTTGTATTCTGCAAGTTCTAGGCTGCTCTTGTTAAGCTCTGATTTAACAGAATCAAATGCTGTCTTGACATTAGCGTTGCTTGCAGTTGAATTATAAGCAAACTTGTAATTGGCAAGATCATTTAAAGAGGAAGCTTTGTCATCTGCCAGTACAATTACATCAACGATGTCAGTGTTAATCTCAGGAAGATTAAGTTTATTAAGGACAGAATCAAGCTTAGATGATACAAGGTATATGAAAATAATCACTCCTGACATAAGTACTGCAAGAATCTTACCTATAATATGTGCCTTCGTAAACTGTGATGTGAAATCATACAGGAATATCAGCAGTAAAAATGCGTTGACCGCAATTAAATACTTCAATGGAAGAATATCTAACTTAAATATATTAAATAAAAGTAATCCCGATACAATAAGCTGTATCAGAACTAATATAAGACCAATAAGTGTACCCCAGCCACGCCTTTTTCTTTTTCGTTCTTTCTTAGAAAGCTCTTCTTTATTCTTAAATAAATATTTCATATCGTCTTTACTTCTTGTAAAAAAATTAGACATAATTCACTCCTTAATTACACTAGGATAATAAAAAAATAACGAATACATTCTACCATGATTTTATCAAAAAGTAAAACTTAATTATCTTAAGCAAGAAAAACAACATACATTAGATGTAGGCTTATTTTAATTAATATTATTACAAATAACTTAAAGTTAATAGGTAAACACTATAAAAAACTTGCGGAAATTAACCAGAACAGATATAATAACGCTAGAATTGATGTGCAGTAATGTACAATCTTAAATAATAATTAAAAGGAGTGTTTTAAGGTTATGGGGTATGTTGATGAAGTATTAGACATCGTGTCTAAGAAGAATGCAGATCAGCCTGAATTTTTACAGGCAGTAACAGAGGTTCTTGAGTCTTTAAGACCAGTTGTTGAGGCTAACGAGGAAGTTTACAGAAAGAACGCTATTCTTGAAAGAATTACAGAGCCAGATCGTCAGATCATGTTCAGAGTTCCTTGGGTAGATGACAAGGGACAGGTACAGGTAAACAGAGGTTTCCGTGTACAGTTCAATAACGCTATTGGACCATACAAGGGTGGTTTAAGATTACATCCTTCAGTAAACTTAGGCATCATCAAGTTCTTAGGTTTCGAACAGGTATTCAAGAACTCACTTACAACTCTTCCAATCGGTGGTGGTAAGGGTGGTTCTGATTTTGATCCTAAGGGCAAGTCAGACAGAGAAATCATGGCATTCTGCCAGAGCTTTATGACAGAACTTTGCAAGTATATCGGTGCTGATGTCGATGTTCCAGCTGGTGATATCGGAACAGGCGCAAGAGAAATCGGATTCATGTTCGGTCAGTATAAGAGAATCCGTGGAATGTTCGAAGGCGTACTTACAGGTAAGGGACTTACATACGGTGGATCACTTGCAAGAACAGAAGCTACAGGTTATGGTTTATTATACCTTACTAATGCTTTATGGAAAGATAATGGAATGTCACTTGAGGGCAAGACAGCAGCTGTATCTGGTTCAGGTAATGTTGCTATCTACGCTATCCAGAAGGCACAGCAGTTAGGTGTTAAGGTTGTTACATGCTCAGACTCAACAGGTTGGATTTATGATCCAGAAGGAATTGATGTTGCACTTCTTAAGGAAGTTAAGGAAGTTAAGAGAGCACGTCTTACAGAATATGCTGCTGCTAAGCCATCAGCTCAGTACTTTGCTAAGCAGAATGGTGAACATGGAGTATGGCAGTACAAGGTAGATCTTGCTCTTCCATGTGCTACACAGAATGAGTTAGACATCGAGGATGCTAAGATGCTTGTTGCTAACGGTGTTGTATCTGTAACAGAAGGTGCTAATATGCCTACAACATTAGAAGCTACTAAGTATCTCCAGGAGAATGGTGTTCTCTTCGTAGGTGGTAAGGCTGCTAACGCTGGTGGTGTTGCTACATCTGCTCTTGAGATGAGCCAGAACTCAGAGAGACTTTCATGGACATTCGAAGAAGTTGATGGAAAGCTTAAGGGAATCATGGAAACAATCTACGCTAACATTTCAGATGCTGCTAAGAGATATGATATGACAGTTGGTGGAAAGACAGACTATGTTGCTGGTGCTAATATCGCTGGTTTCGAGAAGGTTGTTGACGCTATGCTTGCTCAGGGAGTTTGCTAATTACAGGCTTTAATGTAATAATTGTCTTATAATATGATTTAATTGTAAGGTTCTGCAGACAATATGTCTGTAGAACCTTTTTTTACTTGGCAGATTGCGAAAAATGATTTATATTATATGATTGTAGAAGTATAAAAAATGGAGGTCTGTATGAGAAAGAATATAGCAAGAGTATTGCTGTACGCAGCATGTGGAGTACTTGTTGTTTTTTACATATTAGTATTATGGTGGGGAAAGAATCCTAAGGTTGGAACAGAATACCGAATGTACTATCTGACACATGAGCTTACAGACTGGCCAGGTTATGGTAATCTGAAATATACATTTGGAACGAAAGAGATATGTACAGAACATAAAGACCGTAATGGTAAAGAACAAAGCAATGTCTGCAGTCGTAAAGGTCAGGGCTGGCAGAAATCTAAGAGATACGAAGGAACGAAGAATACAGACAAAGATTCATATATATACTATATTCCGGAGGAATCAGCTGATAATATATATCTTGTATGTGATATTACAGAATATGATGCAACAGCCTCTGGTGATAAAGGAATTGAAGTATATGTGAATGATAAGCTGATTGGAAATATAGACAGCAAGGGAACAACGAAGCTAAAGATAGGATATGTCAGTGAAGATGAGCTTCTTACAGTGAAGTTTCATGCTGACAATGCAGAATATACTCTTTACAGTATAAGCCTTGATAAAGGTCAGGCTGAAACTTAAATCCAAAGATGACAGAATATGTGTAAATGTATAGAAAGGTAGAATTATATGAAGAAATCGGGATTTAAATCATTATTAAAAAAGATCAGGCCATACGCAGTACCTGGTATAATAACAGGTCTGGTTATGATTGTAATACTTATACTTAAAGGTATATGGCCTTTTGGAAGCAGCAGAATAGATTATTTTGACAACATGCAGCAGGTAGCACCGCTTTATGCACATCTGTGGGATTTCATGCATGGTAAGGCATCAATATGGTTTGACTGGTATACAGGTCTTGGAACAAATGTGTCAATGAGTATATCAGCATTTTCAATGATTACACCGTTTAATCTTTTATTATATTTTGTTCCAAGAAGTTACATATTAGAGAGCATATCAATAATTACACTTGTTAAGATGATATTCATGTCAGTTGCAATGTATGCGCTTATTAATAAGAAATACAATAATCTTGTGTATGGATTAAAGGTTATGTTTTCATGCATGTATGCCTTTTGTGGTTATGTAATTCTCTATGGTTCATGCTTTACACCATGGATGGATATAGTTGCATTTTTCCCTATTCTTATAATGGCATACGACAGAATGCTTGAGACAGGAAAGAAAATGTTCTATATATGCATGATTGCGTTGTGCTTCATAATTAATTATTACTTAAGTGCAATGTCACTTATATACATATTCCTTATCTGTGGAATAAGAATGGTAGTTATGCAGGATAGAAAGCAGTGGAGGGAAACTGCATGGAATGTCGGTATAGGTACGATTGCAGGTATCGGACTTTCAGCATTCGTGCTTGTTCCTGTATTTGCACAGCTTTCTTCATCACAGAGAGGTGGTGCGTCTAAGGGGCTTTTATCACAGTATGCAGGCTGGATAACAAGTTCAATCGTTACAGATGGTGCAATGGCAGCACTGCAGCGCTGGATGATGCTTTATGGACTTGCATTCGTTATAGCAGTTATTATCATGGGAATGAAAATATATAAGTCAGACAGAAGACAGCTTATATATACTATAGCCATGCTTGTTGTTGCATTAGGTCCGGTGCTCATGGAGGCTACTAACCTTATGTGGCATTTTGGCTCATATAACGGATATACATTAAGAAACGGATATCTGATATCGTTCACGCTTATCTGTGTTGCTGCAGGAATGGCTGAGAAAATGTTTGCAGATATACCATTAAAGAGTGCGTTTTATCGCAGGCAGACAGCGGTAGTAGCGGTAATTGGTGCAGTATATGTTATGCTTTATAACATATTACCAATAAACAATGAAATGCTTGCAATGGCATTTTTTATAATGATATTTGCAGTAATGTTTGCAGTGTATATGTTTATGCTCATAAGAAAGAAAGAATTTAACTGCAAATCAGTTATCCTTGTTATTGCACTTGAATTGTTTATCGGTGCATATGCTCTTATAGGACCTCCTAAGTTTTATACATATGAAGATTATCAGATTGGTGATTATGTGCAGTATGCCAATGATGCGGCAGACAGCCTTGATATAGAAGAGTCTGCTACAGACAGAATAGTAAATCCTGATATCAGTCTTAATGCCAATTATCCTCTTATATTGAGAAGAGGAGCATTATCAAGCTTTACAGCAGCTTTAGAGGACGATACACAAAGTTATGCCAAGAGATGGGGATATTCTAAGTATTTCCTGTGGCTGTTAGATTCAGGTGGAACAGTATTCAGTAATGCAGTGCTGCATGTTACACAGGCAGTTAATATCAATGAACTTGACAGTGCTTTATATACATTAGAGAAGAAGGAAGGCGATTACAGCCTTTACAACACTAATTATAACCTGCCATTTGGATTCTGTGTTGACAGCAGCTTCAGCAAGCTTGATATGACTAATGTTGACTGGATTACATACCATAACAGAATGTATAAAGCAATGACTGGCGATAAAGAAACATTTGTAACAAGAATATATCCACAGGCAGAGACTGCTGGCAATATTAAGTCCATGACTATTAATGTCGGAAGCAGAAGTGCTATATATATGAATATTGCAGATGTGAAGAAGCCTAATGCGGATGCTAATGCATCTAAGCTTGAGAGCAGCATACATGTATATGTGAATGGTGAGGCAGTTGTTGTACCTACACTTGGAGATGTTAATAATACAGCATATTTTACGGATTATAATAATAATCTTCTTTATCTTGGCATATTTGAAGATGAAGATGTTCAGATTAAGATTGAATATGATAAGCCTAAATATATGAACCAGAGTAAGATGACTATCGGACTTCTTAATATGGAGAAGATGGATAAGCTCTGTGAGGATTTCGCAGATAAACAGACAGATGTTTCATATACTAATAATACGCTTACAGTTAAGATAAACAGTGATGGAACTAAGGATTATGCCCTGATACCGGTTATTAAGAGCGCTAACTGGACCGTGACACTTGATGGAAAGACAGTTAAGACTAAAGAGATAGCAGGGTTGTTTACAGGTGTACAGGTTCACGAAGGCGAGAATACATTAGTGTTTACATTTGTGCCAAAGGGCAGAAATGCAGGACTGCTTATTACACTTGTGACATTGTTAATAACTGTGTTATGCCTTGTGATTAATTATAAGAGAACTATAAATGTTCCTGTATGGGCTAAGTATTGTGCACAGTATATATATATTGGATTGTTTGCAATAGTTGTGGCTGCAATGTTTGTAGTACCTGTAATAAGTACAATCCCGGCAGCTATATATCATATAATCCGTATATTATTGAAATGAGGCATTAGATGAACAGATTAAAAAATAATGAGAATTGTAGGCTTCTGTTAAAGATATTGATTATATTTGCGATATCAAGACTGATTATGCTTATCATGGTTCCTGTGTATAATGGAATTATGGGGACACACAGATCATTTCTGTTTCTTATGAACGAGTGGGATGCAAAGAAATATGCCTATATAATCAATCATGGCTATACACACCCTACGGATATTGATCCTCAGGCTAACTGGGCGTTCTTCCCATTATATGTTATCGTGTGTGCAGCATTAAAGGCAGTGACAGGCGGGCTTATTAACACTTATGTTATTGGAATGATAGTATCTAATATATGCATAATTATTGCAGTATTCTTTGCTGTTAAAGGTCTTAAGAAGCAGACTTCTATTAAAGAAGAATATGCTATGATTATGCCAGCGCTTTTATTTATGGCACCTTACACCTTCTATTGCAGTTCTGTATATACGGAAGCGATGTTTATAATGTTCATTGTACTTTTTTTCTATTTCCTTTTTGAGAAGAAATACATGGCAGCAGGAATTATGGCAGCATGCTCAAGTGGAACAAGAATTGTAGGCTGTATACTTGTATTTGCACTGGTTGTACAGCTATATATTGACATGGAAGGAACTAAGATAAGCTTTGGCAGGGTTAAGACATTTGTAATGGATATGCTTAAAGCACCTAAGAAGATACTGTCAGTGCTTGTATGTCCGCTCGGTGCATTTGCATATATGGCATTTCTTAATTTCTTCTGTGGTGATGCATGGGCATATAAGAATGTCCAGATTGCATGGAGAGAGGACGAGTATTTCCCGATTATAGGCGTGTTGTGGAAGGCATGTACAGGACAGATTGAGCCAAGATACACATATATGGGGTGGTTCTGTATTGCAATACTGATTCTTTATGGATATATGTTCTACAGAAAATATTATTCGATGGCAGTGTTCGGAATTATATCACTTCTTGTGCCGTTGACATCACATGTTATGAGTACATGCAGATTTACGGTGGGAACATATGTTGTATTTGTCGGTATGTATGATATACTTTCAAGGTGTAATAAGGTTGCAAGATGGATTCTTATGGCAGTTCTGATTGCCTTAGAAATATATCTTTTGTTCTTATGGTACAATTCAGACTGCTGGCTTATGTAGTATAATGAATGCAATATAAGCATAAAAATATATAAACGGGCATAAGATATAACAATGCATTTTAATGCAGTATAAGGAAGGAAGAGACGAGGAATGTACGATGAGATTGTAGACAGGCTTAACAGGATAAGCCAGTTTGCACCATCTACCGGAGTAGAAAGGGGCAGACGGGTATTACGAAATTGTGGCAATCCAGAGAAAGATTTGAAGATAATACATGTTGCTGGAACGAATGGCAAAGGCTCTACGTGTGCATATATTGCACAGATTCTGCAGAGTAATGGTTACAAAACAGGACTTTTTACGTCGCCTCATCTTGTGGATATCAGAGAGCGTATTAAAATTAATGGACAGATGATATCCAAGAGTGATTTTGAGGAGGCATATAATGCTGTTGAGAACTGCAGAACGCAGGAACTTGCGTATTTTGATTATATGCTTGTTATGGCAATGTACTATTTTAAGAAACAGAACGTTGATTATGTAGTTATGGAAACTGGTCTTGGTGGAAGGCTTGATGCAACTAATGCCATTGAGAATCCGGTAATATCAGTAATAACAACGATTTCTCTTGAACATGCTGCAATTCTTGGTGATACTGTAGAGAAGATTGCAGCTGAGAAGGCTGAAATTATTAAGCTGGGAATTCCGGTTGTATGCAGTGGTGTTGTCAAAGAGGCAGCAAGGGTGATAAAGTCCCGTGCAGAAGAGATGGAAAGTGACTGTTGTGTAGTTGATGAGAATACATTTGAACTGGTACAAAATACATATGGTTATATTGATTTTTTAATTCATAATGAGTATTATAAGAATGATTGTTTCAGACTGGCTACGAATGCATTGTACCAGATGGAGAATGCAAGTATTGCATTGACAGCATGTGCCGTTCTTGCCAGTAAGGGAGAACTTATACTTAACGAGGAACTTGTTAGAAAAGCAGTTCTTGAAACATACTGGTCAGGAAGAATGGAACTGGTAAGGAATAATCTGTATGTTGATGGAGCACATAATCCACAGGGAATACAGAGCTTTATTGAATCAGTGAACAGTCTTTATGAAAACAATCCGGCAGAGGATGCAACATTATTGTTCTCTGTTGTGAGTGATAAGAATTATGACCAGATGATTAAGATACTATGTGGTTGTAAGCATTTCAGAAAAGTCTATGTTACTATGGCAGGCGGACTGAGAAAGCTTTCAGCCAATATAATAAAGCAGGCATTTGAAGCATATACGACAGGAATTGATCTTGTTGTATTCAAGAGTGTGGATGATGCTCTGAACAGATGGGATAACAGACTGATGTTTGCAACGGGCTCTTTATATTTAGTTGGTGATGTAGTCCGTGCATTGGAAAGAAAGGAAAATAATCATGATTAATTTTGATGAAGAAATACAGAAGTTCCAGCCAAGTCTTGAGGTTGAGGATGCAGAGGATGCTATATACAACAATGATGTTCCAGATATAACAGATTTGATAACACAGATACTTAATGGTAAGAATTCGGATAAGTAGTGAGGGGTGGACATATGAGATGTTTTAAATGTGGAAGCTTCCTTACAGATGGTGATACATGTCCACAATGTGGTGAATACGTAGGAATCTATAAGAAAACAGCAAGAGTATCAGATGCATATTATAATGCCGGTCTGTATAAGGCAAGAGTAAGAGATTTAACAGGTGCAGTTGAAAGCCTTAAGATAAGCCTTATGATTAACAAGTACAATACTAATGCAAGAAATCTTCTGGGTCTTGTGTATTGTGAGATGGGGGATGTTGTTGAGGCATTAAGCCAGTGGGTTGTAAGTAAGAATTTTACACCGGAGGGCAATATAGCAGGAACTTATATCAAGAAAATCCAGACTAACCAGAACAGATTTGAGATGGTTACAGGTACAATCAGAAAATATAACCTTTCACTCAATTATGCCAAGGAAGGTAATACTGATATGGCAATCATCCAGTTAAAGAAGGTAGTTGCCAACAATCCTCAGCTTATCAAAGCACATCTGCTGCTTGCACTTATATATATTAAGCAGGACGAGCTTTCTAGAGCCAGGAAGCTGCTCAATGCAGTGCTTGCAATAGATAAGAACAACACTCTTGCTCATATGTATATGGAAGAGATAGAGAAGAAAATTGCAGCAAAGAAGGCAGAGACATCAGGATCATTCCTCCCTAAAAGAAAAGAAAAGGAGATAGACAAGAAGCCGCTTAGTGGTAATGATGTTATTCTTCCTAAATCTTCATATAAAGAGCCAAGCAATGGTGCAATAACAATAATTAATGTTCTTGTTGGTGTTGTGATAGGTGCAGCACTTATATGGTTCCTGATTATTCCGGCAAAGAACAAAGGTCTTACACAGGATTATAAGAAGAATCTTCAGGAATACAGTGAGCAGTTATCTTCAAGTAATGTAGAACTTAATTCTATGCAGAAAGAACTTGAGGATGTGAAAGCACAGAAAGATGCACTTGAGCAGCAGCTCGGTGTTGTTAGTGGAACAGGTGGAAACAACAAGCTGTTAGTATCAGTAATAGAGGCGGCAAATGATTATATTGCCAATAAGCCTGATGAAGCTGCCAATAAGCTTGTTGATATAGATGTCAGTGCACTTCCGAGTGAGTCAGCCAAGACATTGTATAATACAATAGCTACAGCTACACTTCCGGCAGCAGCACAGAATTTCTATGACACAGGAATGACAGAGTATTATAAGTCCAACTATGAAGTTGCGGCAGAGAATCTTGTCAAAGCATACAAATGTAATAACAGCGTGGATTCAGCTTACTATGCGGCAAAGTCATATGTAGCCCTTGCAAAGACTGATGATGCTAAGAAATACTATCAGTATATTGTGGATGATTATTCGACAAGCGGATATTACAAAGAAGCCAGCGATTATGTTAATTCACATTGATGAGGTACTAAAAGATAAGCCCCCGGCAAAGATAATTCTTTGCCGGGGGCTTTGTTGCAGAATTAGTGAAGTGTAAAAGTAGAGAGGAAAGAGGAGATTATTATGTCAGAACAGGTTAATACAGCTGATGGGCAGGATGAAATCCAGCATATGGATTATATATACATGGTTAATGATAACAAGCTTATAATACGTATGAATGCAGAACTTGACCATCATCTGGCAGAAGAAATGCGTCAGGTTATAGATGATGTAATAGATAAGAGAGGCGTAACTCATATAGTATTTGATTTTACTAAAGTGGATTTCATGGACAGTGCAGGAATAGGACTTATTATGGGGCGTTACAAGAAGGTTATGGATAAAGGTGATATAACAATCGTGGGAGTCCGTGAAAGTGTTAAGAGAATACTTCTTATATCAGGACTTCATAAGATAGTTAACATATATGAACTTAAAGGACAGGAGGCATAATTATGATAGAGAATAACAATGTTGAATTATTATTTGAAGCCAGGTCGGAAAATGAAGCATTTGCAAGGGTTGTTGCAGCAGCCTTTGTTACATATTTAGATCCAACAATCGAAGAATTACAGGACATAAAGACAGCGGTTTCCGAGGCAGTAACTAACGCAATAGTCCACGGCTATGACAATGGTCCGGGAAAGGTGAGAATGAGACTTAAAGGCATACAGAATCAGGTAATAATAGAAGTACATGATGATGGTCTTGGCATAGAGAATGTGGCAAAAGCAATGGAACCATTGTATACAACCAAACCGGAACAGGAACGCTCAGGAATGGGATTTTCGTTCATGGAGGCATTCATGGACGATTTAAGGGTGGCGTCAGCACCAGGCAAAGGAACAACAGTGCTTATGAGAAAGAAAATAGGGGAGTAATTGATAGGATGTGATGCTATGGATCAGACTAAGGATTGTACCAGGGAATTGATCGCTAAAGCACACAATAATGACAAAGAAGCCAGAGAGAAGTTGGTAACAGATAATCTGGGGCTTATATGGAACATAATTAAAAGATTTAAGGGGAGAGGAACAGAACAGGAGGATCTGTTTCAGATAGGCTGTATAGGGCTTATAAAGGCAATTGATAATTTCAATCTGGATATGGATGTTGCATTTTCAACATATGCAGTTCCCATGATAACAGGTGAGATAAGAAGATTCCTGCGTGATGACGGAATGGTAAAGGTCAGCCGTTCCATAAAAGAAAATGCGGTAAAAAGCATGAGAATGGCGGGACAGCTCCGTGATACATTGGGCTGTGAGCCGACAGTAGAACAGATAGCAGCTGCCTGTGAGCTGTCAGTTGAAGATATAACACTGTCAATGTCAGCTTCCATGGAGGTCGAATCAATATATAAGACAATCTATCAGGGGGATGGAAGCGAAGTAATGCTTATGGACAAGTTAGAAGATAAGGCAGACATTGGGGAAACCGCATCAAGCAAAGTTGCGCTTGCACAGCTTATGGAAACACTTTCACAGCGTGAAAAAGAACTTATCAGGATGCGTTATTATGATGATTACACACAGATGCAGGTTGCTAAGGAGTTTGGAATATCGCAGGTGCAGGTGTCGCGGATGGAGAAGAAGATTTTAAGTGGCATGCGCAAGCGGCTGTTTGCATGAAGGATTCATTCATATATTAAAGACACAGCGGCGTAGTGTTTATGCTGAATGAACACAGTGCTGGGACAGTTTTGTGCATGTCTGGAGTGCGATGGGCGAGGGCAGGCTGTTAAATAAATGAAGCCTTATGAATAAATTTTTGGGCATGTACAATACTAATACTAGCAACGGAGGGTTTGTTATGTCAGAGAAGATTTATTTGAAGATTGACCAGCAGAGGTGTGTTAAGAAGCCTAGGGTCACTATTGGGGATGTGATGATTGTTTATTGCAGTGATAAGGATATGATTGAAAAAATCGGACATATAACACTTGTGGAGTTTACGCTGGGCAAGTATGACAGGAAGGTGCTTGATGCACTTGATGTTGTGGGCATTATTCAGAAGGAGTATCCGGATGCAGATATTGAATGTCTTGGGGAATGTGATTTCGTTGTTGAGTACAAGAAGCCGGAGAAGGAAGGCACAGTGCATTGGATTAAGGTTGCTGTTATATGTTTTATAACAATGGTTGGAAGCGGATATGGAATTATTGCTTACAACAATGACGTAAGTACGACGGATATATTTGACCGGGTGTACGAACTTCTTGGAGCTTCTGCATATAAGGCAACGAATGCAATGGAGATTGCCTATGCTGTGGGATTGTTTATTGGAATTGTTATATTTTATGACCATTTTGCGGGACAAAAGCTGTCAAAAGCGCCAACACCGCTTGAGGTGGAAATGGATAAATATGACAAAGATGTATTAGAATCTGTTATTGACAGGGAAGGTGGAAAATGATAGCGGTTATTATTCTTATAGGGACTATGTCGGGAGTGTTTACTGCTGCAGGACTTTTTGCACTTATAACCAGTGTTGGTGTTATTAACAGATATGCTGATGTCAGCGGGACGAGCAGACATGTGTCTCTGTATGAGGAATGTATAATAATCGGTGCGACGGCAGCTAATGCTGTATATGTTCTTGGAATCACGGTTAGAATAGGAATGACGGGCTGTATTATATTCGGGTTGATATCCGGGATATTTATAGGCACATTTTTAATAAGCCTTGCAGAGACAGTTAAAGCATTGCCTATATTTGTTCACAGGGCAAAGGCGGGCACCGGTCTTGGTTTTATTGTGGCGGCGACAGCGGCAGGAAAAGCACTAGGACAGCTTGTATATTACTTATATATGTATTGATTTTGCATTGCAAAAAGGGAGGATTTATGCACGATATTAATTCTGAAAGCGGTACCAAAGCTGATATTGAAAAAAGAAATGAAAGCTATAATGCTTATGTAAAAAATGTTACGCCTAAAGGAAGCTGTGTGGCAAAATGCTTTAAGGCATTCATTGTTGGTGGCTGTATATGTGTTGCAGGACAGATTATTTTAAATGTATGCAAGTGGATGAAAGTGCCTGACACGGATGCAGCATCTTACACAACACTGATACTGGTATTTTTAAGTGTAATTCTTACTGGACTTAATATTTATCCGTCTATAACCACATTTGGCGGAGCAGGAAGTCTTGTTCCAATTACAGGATTTGCAAACAGCGTTGCTGCACCTGCGATTGAGTATAAGAAGGAGGGACGGGTGTTCGGTATTGGCTGCAAGATATTCACGATTGCCGGTCCTGTTATTCTATATGGAATATTTTTTAGCTGGTGTGCAGGACTTATATATCTGGCTTTAAAGCTTATACATGTACTGTGATTCTTGATTAAGAAACATCTGTATGGTAGAATCATAGGAACTGTTTTAAAGAAATGCGCAGGATACGAGGATAATATGGGAACTTTTTTAGAAGATTATTATAATAAATTTAATGAAGAAAAAAGACTGACTTCAAGACACGGACAGATTGAATTCCGTACATCGATTCATTATATACATGAGTGTATTGAAGAATTAAAGAGAGAAGGCAGAGAAAATATAAAGATTATGGATATAGGTGCCGGGACAGGCAGATACAGCGTTGCACTGGCTGAGGAAGGCTTTGATGTAACTGCAGTTGAACTGGTAAAGCACAATCTTGGAATATTGAAATCTAAGAATTCATCAGTTAAGGCTTATCAGGGCAATGCACTTAAGTTAAAGCGTTTCGAGGATGAAACATTTGACATAACCCTGCTGTTCGGGCCGATGTATCATCTGTTCGGACAGGAGGATAAGGTTAAGGCATTAAAGGAGGCGGCCCGTATTACAAGGAAAGGTGGCTTTATTCTTGTCGCTTATGTTATGAACGAGTATGGTGTTATTACATATGCATTTAAGGAAAGACATATTAAGGAGTGTATGGAACAGGGCAGGCTGACAGAGGATTTCCACACGATATCTTCAGAGCAGGATCTGTATGATTATGTGCGTCTTGAAGATATTACGAAAGTTAATGAAGCAGCAGGATGTGAACGTGTGAAGATTGTGACACCGGATGGACCAGCTAATTACATAAGACAGTTTGTGAATCAGCTTGACGAGGAGGAATACGAGATGTTTTACAGGTATCATCTTGCAACCTGTGAAAGAGCTGATCTGCTTGGTGCTGCTGCACATACGCTTGACATAATACGAAAATAATACATAATTAATACATTTTTGGACAGACTACTTATAAAGACTAATGGCACATGAGTATGTGCGGAAACGAGGATTATGACTGGAAAACAGAGTCTGTTATTTGACAAAGATGTATATGTTAGATGTGCTGCAACAGTGGTTGGAAAGAAAGAGGCTGATGGTCCGCTTGGTGAAATGTTTGATGTGGCAGTAGAAGATGATATGTTTGGCAAGAAAAGCTGGGAAGAGGCTGAGAGCCACATTCAGGAGATGGCGGTTGACAAGCTGCTTATTAAAAGCGGTATGGCTGCGTCAGACATAGATTATATCTATGCCGGAGACCTTCTTGGACAACTTATAGCAACATCTTTCGGTCTTATGAGATATGAAATACCGATGTTTGGTCTGTACGGAGCATGTTCAACGATGGGCGAGGCATTATCACTTGGTGCAATGTGTGTTAATGCCGGATATGCGCAAAATGTAATTGCCATCGCGTCAAGCCATTTTGCAAGTGCTGAAAAGCAGTTCCGTTATCCGCTCGAGTATGGAAACCAGAGACCAGTTGCATCTACATGGACAGTTACAGGAGCAGGGGCGTATATCGTCGGCGATAAGCCTCTGGATAAGAAAAAATGTGTTCTCATAAAGGGTATTACAACGGGAAAGATTGTTGATTACGGCGTTAAGGATTCAATGAATATGGGAGCATGTATGGCTCCAGCAGCAGCAGAGCTTATAGAAGCTAATTTCAAAGACCTTGATGTTGATAAGGACTATTATGATGCAATATTTACAGGCGACTTAGGAGAGATTGGCAACAGGATATTGTCTGAGCTTCTAAAAGAAAAAGGCATTGATATTGCTGATAAGCTGTATGACTGTGGAATGCTTATATACGAAGGGGAAACTAAGTGTTCAGGAGGAAGCGGCTGTGGCTGCAGTGCAGTTGTTCTTGGAAGCTGTATTATGGACAGGCTTATAAGAGGAGAATATAAAAGGGTTCTTTTTGTTCCTACAGGAGCTTTGTTATCTACCGTAAGTTACAATGAAGGAAAAAGTGTGCCGGGCATAGCCCATGGTGTAATTCTTGAAGGAAAGGAGAGTTAAAGCCATGGATTTTGTTAAAGCATTTGTATGTGGGGGGTTAATATGTGTTCTTACACAGATTCTTATGGAAAAGACAAAGCTTATGCCGGGAAGGATAATGGTTATTCTTGTAACAACAGGAGTTGTACTTGGAGCAGTTGGGATATACGAGCCGTTTGTTAAATTTGCAGGAGCGGGAGCAACAGTTCCTCTTACGGGATTTGGCAATGTCTTATGGAAGGGTATGAGGAAAGCAATAGATGAGCAGGGATTTTTAGGATTGTTTACAGGTGGATTTACTTCATGTGCAGTCGGAGTATCAGCAGCACTTATATTTGGATTTATTGCATCACTTATATTTGAACCTAAGATGAAGAAAGAATAAAATAAAAGGATAGTGGTTCGTTCAAATTGAACCACTATCCTTTTTTAATGATTAAGGCCGTTTGTCAGATGAATTAGTTTTATCAGATGTCTCTGTTGAGGCAGCTGTTGATTCTTTAGAATTGTTCTTGTTGCTGCCTGTTCCGGGTGTAACCTTGGAAGGCTTGGTTGTTGCACTGTGAATAGTGCATAACTTAGATAACTCAGTATCTGTAATTGAGATATCAGCATCCCATGTCTTAAACTCAGAACCGTCTTTATCCTCGCCAAGCTTATCAGCAGAAGATTTCTTTCTCATAATCTTAGTTGTAACACTTGGACAACCGGAAGTAGCAATATCTCCGGATTCATTACATATTGAAACCTTAACATGTGTTGTACAGTATTCAGTAGGAACTGTGTCTTCAGTGAAATATTCTGTTATAACACAGTTTCCTTCAGGGTCCTGGTCACATAAGCCCTCAACAGGAAGAAGCCCTGACTTAGAGCATACAGCCGCCTCTACAATACCAGATGGCTGTTCATAACTTCCAGTTGGAAGATTAAGATTTTCATGAATTGTCTGCATAATTGTACGCCATATAACATTGTGGTTGACAACATTTCCAAGCTCTTTGGAGTTATCATCATAGCCTGCCCATATTACGGCTGTGTAATATGGAGTGAAGCCACAGAACCATCTGTCGCTGTCGAACTGTGTTGTACCTGTCTTACCTGCTACAGGCTGGCTTGAAAAGTTAGCTGTACGTGCAGTACCGTCAGTAGCAACAGAGCGTAATCCCTGAATAAGAAGCCAGTCAGAATTCTCATTAAGTACCTTATGCGTTTCAGGTACAGAATTATCGATAATAATGTTGCCTTCTGAATCAAGCACTTTTGTGTAGTAAATAGGCTTTGTGTAAGTTCCTTTATTAGCAATGGCTGCATAAGCGGCACACATGTCAATATTGGAAACACCTCGTGTCATACCACCAAGTGCAAGTGATTGTACAACATCGTGTGCACCGTTGATTGCATTTTTAGGAGAAACCAGCGTTGAAATACCGAAATTCTCAAGGTAATTATAACCAACCTGGGGCGTAAGCTTTGAAAGAATCTTAACAGCAGGTACATTCTGTGAAACAGTAAGAGCTTCTCTTAATGTCATCAGACCTCTGTATTCACCTTTTGTAAAGTTAGTAACAAGCTTTGCATCAGTTCCTGAATAATAATAAGGAGCATCATCAATGGCAGATGCCAGAGAATATGTCCCTGTATCAAGGGCGGGACCGTATACAGCAAGTGGCTTAATACTTGAACCCGGCTGTCTTGCAATGTCATTAGATGCACGGTTTAAGCTTCGGTTAAGGGTTTTATCACCGCGTCCGCCAACCATAACTTTAACTTGTCCGTTGGTCTGATCCATTACAGTAAATGATATCTGGGGCTGTATTGTAAATGTAAGTGTCTCAGCATATATTTCACCACCCTCTTTAAGGAGCTCCTGCTTATATGCTTCAACATAACTTCTTGCAGCATCTTCATCGGTCATCGTAAGACTGAAGCGGGTATCTCCAAGAGTCTTTGTGTACCAGTTAGCCATTGAATTGTGTGAATAATATGAAAATGATCCATCAGTCTGCTTTATTGTTAAAGCATAATTGATAGAAAAATGTGTATTATCATTGTAGTTGCCAGGATTATTGATAACATCGTCAGCAACCTGCTGCATCATTGTGTCCTGAGTTGAATAAACCTGAAGTCCGCCACGATATATAAGGCTTGTAGCCTGTGCTTCTGTATATCCCTTCTGTGACATAAGGTCAGAAGTAAGCTGATTGATAAGTTCATCAACAAAATATGAATAAGTTGTAGTTGATGTTCCGGCAAGTTCGATCCCTTCAAGTCTTGCATAGACATCATCGGAAACCGCTTCATCATATTCTTCCTGGGATATATATCCCTGCTCTTTCATATTGAGAAGGACCTGACTCTGCCGGTCTTTGTTTCTGTCGGCGTGCCTTATTGGATTAAGACCGGTAGGACTTTTAGTGATGGATGCAATTACAGCACATTCACTGATAGAAAGCTCTGATACATCCTTGTTAAAATATCCTCTGGCAGCAGACTGTACACCATAATATCCGTTACCAAGGTTAATGGTATTAAGATAATTCTCAAGAATGGCATCTTTAGACATTACTGTCTCAAGCTTTATAGCCAGATATTGTTCCTGAACCTTTCGCTTAATCTTTTCAATTGTAGATTCGTTAAAAGCATTAAAAACATTATTCTTTAGAAGCTGCTGTGTTATTGTACTTGCACCCTGTGACATCTCACCTGATGAAAGTGTAATTGAAGCAGCTCGTAAGATACCTCTCATATCGATACCATTATGCTCATAGAAACGCTCATCTTCTATAGCTATAAATGCATGTTGCAAATCTTTAGGAATCTGGTCAAGTGTTACATATGTCCTGTTAGCTCCGGCAGAAGAAAGTGTCTGTATTTCATTCTCATCTGAATCATATATCTTAGTTGCAAAGCCTTCAGGCGAAACATTAATAGAAGCTATATCAGGAGCATTTTCTATAATTCCCTGAAATGAACCGAATACAAGGCATGAACCTGCTACAACTAATGCTATTATTCCGACCAGAGCCAGCTTTATAAAAAATATACCTAATTTGGTGCCAAGCTTGGTAGTAGCTGAATTGAGCAGCTTTTTCTTTTGTTTTATGCCTTTATCACCATAATTCATATATTGTCCTCCTTAATAAAGTCATGATATTATATCATAAAAAGAAGGCACAGGCAAATAATTGGAGTTGTGCCGAGTGATTTGGAAAAGGAAAAAATATGAAAAAAATAATTAAAAACGGACAGGGAGAATATATAGAGAAAAAATCAAAATTTATAGCGCATATTTTTAATGTTGAAAGCGAACAACAGGCAGCAGCCATAATAGCAGAAGTAAAAAAGAAATACTGGGATGCCAGACATAACTGTTATGCCTATATACTTGGGAATAAAGGGGAGATACAGAGGTTTTCAGATGATGGAGAGCCGTCTGGAACAGCAGGAAAACCAATACTGGAAGTATTATCGGGCAATGAATGCAGCAATTGCCTGTGCATTGTAACAAGATATTTTGGAGGAGTATTGCTTGGGACAGGCGGACTTATAAGGGCGTATACAAGTGCATCAAAAGAGGCACTGGATGATTGCCTGACAGGTGAGCTTGTTGAAGGAGTACATGCATATCTTGATGCTGATTATAATTATGTAGGGAAAATACAGCATTTATGTATACAGGATGACATTACAGTTGTTAATACAGAATATTCAGATAATGTAATATTTGAATTGATGATGGAAAAGCAGGTGCGGCAGAAGTTTGAGAAAGCACTGACAGAAATGTCATCCGGCAGTATAGGATTAAGAGAAATTAAGGAAGTTAAGATGTATAGAGATGGCAGAGGAATATTGAGCCTGTAAAATATGAATAAAAAATTAACGGTAGTAAAAAATAACAATACAATGGTCAACTTTTGTGAATCTAATAGAATAATATGTAAAAGTGATGTAAAAAAACATAAAAAATGCGAGTGTGCTAGTGCATTTTTTACATAAAAATATGATAGTTATTGGAAGAAAAAGTATTCTTACGAAATAATTTGGACAAAAAATTAAGAAAAATTAAAAAAGTGTGAACATGGCAAACCGCATAAATACTGGGGTTTCACAGAAAACACAAAAAAAATACAATATTTATTAAAATTAGTCTTGTTAAAATAGTACAAAAATGATAATATATCAATGTCTAAAAAACGAAATGGGGGTTAAGCCCCGAAAACCAAATAAGGAGGGTTTTAAGGTTTATGAAAAAGACATTAAAGAAGTTTGCTGCTGTAGGTTTAACACTTACATCAGTAGTAGGACTTGTTGCTTGTGGTTCTAAGAACAACACTACAGACGACAAAAAGGAAACAGTTGACTGGGCTTCAGTTGAAAAGCCAGGAAAGTTTACAGTTATGGTAGACGGAACTGTTGTTAAGGAAACTAACGGAGCTGCTAAGTTCTATGAGTATTATAAGGAACTTACAGGACTTGACATTGAGTGGATTCGTCCAGATCACTCAAGCTACGCTGACTCTGTAAAGAACACATTTGCATCAGGTGATCTTCCAGATGTAGTTCTTCTTAACTCAGATTATCTTGCAAACTTCGCATCAAACGGATATCTTTGGGATATGACAGATGCTTGGGAGCAGTCAGCTACTAAGAATTCAGGAAGACTTACTGATATGGCTGATACTGTTATGGCAGGTAATGTACTTGCTGGTCCAGACGGAACAAAGGCTCTTTACGGTTTCTCACCAACACGTGGTAACGGATGCTGTACATATGTAAAGGCTTCTGCATTAAAGGCAGCTGGATTAGACCCAGATAAGGTTGCTAATGAGACAATGACATATGATCAGTACTATGATATGCTTAAGAAGATTCAGGCAGCATCATCTAACAAGAACTATGTAATCTCTACATCAGGTTTTGTTGCTGGTGGTAACAAGCCAGAAGCTCCATATACTAACTACCTTCCAGAATTCTATCAGGATGCTCAGTTCACATTCTATCTTAAGGATGGAAAGTATGTAGATGGATTCTCAGAAGAAGCAATGAAGAAGGCTATGGACAGACTTAAGACAGCAATTGATGATAAGATTCTTGATCCAGCTACACAGAATGCTTCAACAAAGGAAGCTCGTAACAAGTTTACTAATAAGGACGCTAACCTTGCATCTTCAGTATTTACATACTGGGCTGGTACATGGGATAAGGACCTTACTAAATTACTTCCAGATCAGACAGACAGCCTTGTAGCTATCAAGCCTATCAAGGAAGTTGGCAAGTATATAGAGCGTCTTGCTCCAGCTTGGGCTATTACATATAAGGCATATGAGGATGGAAAGGCTGAGGGAATCTTTAAGTACTTCATCGATACAATGCTTGACGGTGGAGATATCCAGGTAGCTTGGGAATACGGCGCTAAGGGAACACACTGGAATGATAAGGCAGAGACATATACAGTAGCTGGTAAGGATGGAAAAGAAGGTAAGACTTATACAGCAGCAGAAGGAGAATTCCATAATCTTCCATCTCCAGAAACACCATCAACACTTACAACTAAGAACCATATTGATCCAGATCTTGCAATTGCTGGATTTGGAGATAAGGAAGATCCAGGTCACAAGGCTCAAGATCCAATTATTACTGAATGCTACAAGATGTTCAATGCTAACTGCAAAATGGTTGAAGTTCTTCCTACAACAGACGTACTTAGTAACAATATCACAGATATCAATACTAAGAGAGTAGAAGTTCTTTCACAGGTAGTTCTTGGAACTAAGACATATGACGAAGCTATGGCTGATTACAACAACCAGGTTGGTGCTAAGGTTACAGCTGTTATCGAGTCATTAAATGCGACAATTAAGTAATTTAACTTAAATGTTAAGAATTTAAGATGCGGATGCATCAGATGTTCAATATGGCGGCGCAGAGAAATCCGCGCCGCTTATATTGAGAAAAGATTTGCTTATGAAATTTGTATTTTTTGTATTTATTTGGTAGGCATACGATAAATTATTAGGAAAGAAGGTAAAAAAATGCAGTGTCCATCTTGTAACACAGAGCTTCCTAAGAAAGCAAAGGTTTGCCCTAAGTGTGGTACAGCAATAGGAAAACCAAAGGGAAACTTAAGAGTAATGGCTATCATTGGATTTGTTGTAATGCTTGTTGCAAGTCTTTTACCAATGGTACAGTCAGGCGAGAAGATTAAACTGGGATTATATCCTAAAGCTTATGCTTTCGGCTACATGAATATCAGTATGCCGGTTATGTGGTATTTATTTATTGCATGTATAGTTGTTGCAATTATTCTTGTAGTAGCAAGAAAAGAAATTTTGTCTATTATTCCGGTAGCAGTTTCAGTTGTTATTACAATTGTTTCATTCCTTGCATTCGACTTTAACAGTGTTGAAGGAAAAGTAATGGGTGGTGGTCTTAAATTTGTCCCTCATTCACTTACAGATCTTCTCAGCAATGGTTATAATGGTAATTCATATCATATCGGATGTGGATTAATTGTTCTTGCAATTGGTGTTGTTATTGCAATTGCAGGTTGCTTCATTGATGTTGTGAAGCCATTTAAGAAAGATCTTCATGTTGATACTAAGTATCTTTCTAATTCATTAAATCAGAGCCTTTCTAATAAGATTTATTATTATAGAGGTTTCTACCTTATGTTCTTACCAGTATTTGTAATGATTATGTTGTTCAACTACTGGCCAATGCTTGGATGCCGTTATGCATTTACATGTTATATCATTGGTAACCCTTATTATATGGGACTTTACCATTTTGTAACAATGTTTACTAACGATGTATATTTCTGGCAGGCATTTAGAAATACATTAATTTTGTCAATTATTAAGTTGTTCTTAAATACAGGCGCAGCTGTTATAATTTCACTTCTTTTGAACGAAATTACAAATATGATTTTCAAGAAGACAGTACAGACAATTATTTACCTTCCACATTTCATGTCATGGGTAGTTGTTGCTTCAGTTTTCAAGATGATGCTTGCACCATATGATATCGCTCCAGTAAACTCAATTCTTATGAACATGGGCCTTATTGATACACCTATTGATTTCATGAATTCTGCTCAGTACTGGCGTGGAACATTCTATGTAATGAATGTTTGGAAAGATACAGGATGGGGAACAATCTTATTCTTAGCTACATTATCAGGTATCAGCCCAGACCTTTATGAGGCTGCACAGATTGATGGTGCTAATAGATTTAAGAGACTGATATATATTACATTACCAGCTCTTGCTAATACTATTATTACAGTATTTATCCTTAACCTTGCCAAGGTTATGAACCTGTTTGAGTCAGTATTCGTATTACAGTCACCTATTACTTATACTAAGTCACAGGTATTACAGACATATGTATATGTTAAGACATTCGGTGGTGGTAACTCAGATTATGGTTATACAACTGCTGTAGGTTTATTTAAGTCGTTCGTTGGTATGATCTTAGTTCTCGGTTGTAACTGGGCAAGTAAGAAAGTACGTGGACGTGGTATTGTATAGGAGGGAATAAATAATGAGTGATAGTACAACATTAGTTTACAAAAAGAAAAAGAAAAAATTTAAAATATTCCCATTAGTTAATGCAATATTCTTTATTATTGTTGCATGCTTGATTATGATACCAATTTATCGAGTAATTATCAGTTCTATTGATGCTAATACTTCATACAACTTTGTATGGTTACCATCTAAGTTTACATGGGGTGGATATACAGCCGTATTAACCAGATCAAGCTTATATACACCATTCTTGATTTCAGTTGTTACAACAATTATTGGTACATTTGTTGGACTTTTAGTTGTAACACTTGGTGGTTATGTATTAATTCAGTGGGAGATGCCAGGAAGAAACTTCTTCGCTTATATGCTTCTCTTCACAATGATTTTCGATGGTGGTATGATTCCTAAGTACCTTGTTATCAAGCAGTTGGGATTAATGAATACACTTTGGGCAGTTATTTTACCAATGTCAATCAATGTATATAACTTAGTTCTTATGAGAAACTTCTTTGAAGGTATCCCAGAGTCTCTTTTTGAGGCAGCTCAGATTGATGGATGCTCTCCAATGGGAATTTTCTTTAAGATTGTTCTTCCTCTTTCAAAGGCAGCTCTTGCATCAATTGGTTTGATGTTCGCAGTTAGTTTCTGGAATGATTATACAAACTTCAAGTTATATATTACTAAGAATAAGCTGTTCAACTTCCAGATTCAGTTAAGAAACATGGTTATTGATAGTGATATTCCAGTTGATGACGCAGTTAATCAGGAAACAATTGGTAATGCAGCTACAATCATTGCTATTCTTCCTTTCATGATTATCTACCCATTCTGTCAGAAGTACTTCGTACAGGGTGTTAACGTAGGTGCCGTTAAGGAGTAATGTTAATATTTTGAATTTATTTTGGACGAGCCTTAAAAGGCTCGTCCTTTTTTTCGCGAGTAGCGAAAAAACTGTATTTTTATTCGTCATTACCAGTCAAATAGTGGAACAATACTATTTAACATGATACAATAAAACAAATATTGGTTAGGAGGAAAAAGGCTTGGATAAAAGTTTTGAAATTAAAGGATACATTAATAATGTATTAAAAGAAACCGGGCTTGAAGGAGCAGATGCATTTGATAAGGCGCTTCTTCTTAATGCTTTAGGTAAATTTGAAGCGGCAGAGCATAGTGATGAATATAAGGATGTTATTACAGGTGAATTAGATAAGCTTATACAGGATAATACTATTAATATAGGCGAGAATGACCTTGTTAATTACATGTATGGTAATGCATGCTACAGTGTTGGAAAGAATGATATTGCTGTTAATATTGCCAAGCAGACAGAGAGACAGCAAAGAACAGAATCAGGATATTTTACAGGAGCTGAAGGTAGCAGATGCTTATGCACTGCATTTAAGGCACTGAGTTTCTATATGAATTATGAAACCAAAGATGGTGGGAAAGAACATTATAATGATATAATTGCGCAGTATAATGCAATATATGCAGAATGCTTTGAGAACGCAGGAAAGGCAGCACATGATGGTGATGCTAAGGCTGTAAAAGCACTTGCTTTATTTGCTGCAGGAGCAGTTGATACACTTGAAGTTATGGACCAGGCGTTGTATGAGATATTTGCAAGAATAAGAGAAATGTATAAAGCTGCAGTTTCAGTTCTTAATGATACGATTGATAATACAGATTCGCAGTTTGTAAAGCTTATATATGCATATGCAGTATTGAAAGGATGCCGTATGAAGCTTATACAGACAGAAAAATATGCATCCAAGGCTGAGGAAATCTTTGAAAAAGCTACTGATAAGCATGGTGCGGATAAGAGCGGTGTGGCTGTATCAGCGGCATACATAACAGCTTACAGTGAGTATATAAGAAACAGGGATTATCAGGATTACGGACGCAGCAATGGAGGTGTATTATGGAGTTAAAGTTAGTTATCAAGACAGGAAGAAGTGCTGTAGTAGAATTTGATGACGGTGGAAAGTATTATTCTAAGGAAGAATACACACTCCTGATTAATGGAGAAGAATATGGCAAGACAGAAAAGGTTGTTACAACAATATATGGTCTTAAGCCAGATACAGAATATAAGATTACAGCAGTGTATGCAGGAAAAGAATACGGACCTGTTGAATTTAAGACGGATTATGAATATGTAACACTTAATGTCAGAGAATTTGGTGCGTATGGTGATGGAGAGCATGATGATACTAATGCAATCCAGTGTGCAATTATGGCAGCTCCTAAGGATTCCAGAGTATTAGTTCCAGAGGGTGTTTATAAGATATCAAGTATATTCTTAAAAGATAATCTTAATCTTGAGCTTGCTAAAGGAGCAGTACTTTCAGCATTTACAGAAAGAGATAAGTTCCCTATATTACCGGGACAGATTGAGACATACGATGAGAAAGATTATTACAACCTTGGTACATGGGAAGGCAATCCTCTGGATATGTTTTCAGCAATTGTATGTGGTATCAACTGTTCAAATGTCACAATTACAGGTGAAGGAACTATTGATGGATGTACAACTCATGATAACTGGTGGAAGAATTGTAAGATAAGAAATACTGCGTGGAGACCAAGATTATTCTTTATCAATAACTGTAATAATGTTACTATGCATGGAATTACAGTCCAGAATTCACCATCATGGACAATCCACCCATATTTCAGTAAACATCTTAAGTTTATAGATGTTAAGATTCTCAATCCTGCTAATTCACACAACACAGATGGTCTTGACCCGGAAAGCTGTCAGGATGTTCTTGTACTTGGAACATACATATCAGTTGGTGATGACTGTATAGCAATCAAGTCAGGCAAGATATATATGGCTCAGAAGGAAAAGACTCCTACAGAGGATATGACAGTACGCCAGTGCTGTATGAGAGACGGACATGGTGCAGTAACAGTAGGAAGCGAGATAGCTGCGGGAGTTAAAGATGTTCATATCAGAGACTGTATGTTCATGAATACAGACAGAGGTTTAAGAGTTAAGACAAGAAGAGGCCGTGGTAAATTATCTGTACTTGATGATATTTCATTTGAGAATATTGATATGGATAACGTTATGACACCATTTGTTGTTAACAGCTTCTATTTCTGTGATCCAGATGGAAAGACAGAATATGTTGGCTCTAGAAAGCCACTTCCTGTTGATGACAGAACACCTTCAATCAAGAGTCTTACATTTAAGGATATCAATGCGAAAAATTGCCATGTTGCAGGTGCATATATATTCGGTCTGCCAGAGAGTAAAGTTGAGAAGCTTACATTTGAGAATATTAACTTCAGCTATGCTAAAGATGCAAAGCCGGGTGTAGCGGCAATGATGCTTGGCTGTGATGAAGCAAGCAGACAGGGACTTATTGTAAGTAATGTAGAAAAACTTATATTAAAGAATGTCAATATTGAAGGCTGTGATGGAGAAGCAATTGTGGCAGATAATGTTGATAAGATTGAAAGAGATTAGTATAAATATACAGAAATATGAGGAATAATCATGAATTTACATGCACCAAAGGGAATTGATGTTGAGAATTGGTTCATTGAGTGCTATAGGAAACATAAGGGGCATCCGTTAAAGATACTTATAGGGCTTTATAAGGGAAATTATAATAAGTTTTTTCTTGCGGTATTATTTTTCTTTATAAAGCATGCCCCTGTGTGGGTTCTGCCAATTGTAACGGCTAATATTATCAATGATATTACAAGCGGTTCGCCAGATACTATACAGAATATTATTATTCAGGCAATAATTATGGTTGCATTAGTTGTTCTTAATGTGCCAATGAATTATCTGTATACAAGATATAAATCATTAGCAACGAGATATGCAGAAACAGGACTTAGAAAAGCACTTGTAAGGAAACTGCAGCAGCTTTCAATTTCGTACCACAAAGAGACACAGTCAGGCAGGCTGCAATCAAAGATAATGCGAGATGTGGAAGCGGTTGAGACACTATCAACACAGATGTTTTTAAGCATATTAAATATTGCACTTAATATTGGAGTTGCACTTTTTGTTACGGTATCAAAGAGCCTTATAGTGTTCTTATTCTTTCTTCTCACTACACCTCTTGCAGCGGCAACTATGGTATTTTTCAGAAATATTATGAAGAAGAGAAATACCGAGTTCCGTAAGGAGATGGAAGAGACATCTGCAAGGGTTATGGAGATGGTTGAGCTTATTCCGGTTACAAGGGCACATGCACTTGAAGAGGAGGAAGTAACCAAGATGAGCGGACAGCTTTTCGCAGTTGCGGAGAAAGGCTATAAGCTAGATGTTATACAGGCATTATTTGGCTCGGTTGGATGGGCAATATTCCAGATTTTTCAGGTTGTGTGTCTGGGATTCACAGGATTTCTTGCTTTAAAGGGAAGTGTTGGTCCGGGAGACATTACACTTTACCAGAGTTATTTTGCAACAATAGTAAGTCAGGTATCATCACTTATGTCGCTTATACCAGTTATTGCCAAGGGAGTTGAGTCTGTTAATTCTATTGGAGAAGTACTTCTTGAAGAAGATATTGAATGCAATGACGGGAAAGAAGCACTTGATAGTGTAGAAGGTGAGTTTGATTTTAAAAATGTCAGGTTTGCCTATAATAATACAGATAAACCGGTACTTCATGAGCTTAATCTTCATGTCGATAAGGGTGAGACGATTGCACTTGTGGGAGAATCAGGAGCTGGTAAATCTACAATTCTTAACCTTGTTATAGGCTTTAATTTCGCCACAGACGGAGTTGTTACGATTGATGGACATGATATGAGAGATATTGATCTTAGAAGTTATAGAAAGCATCTGGCAGTTGTACCGCAGACATCAATATTATTCTCAGGAACTATAAGAGATAATATAACATATGGAATAGATGATTTCGATGAAGATACACTTAACAAAGTTGTTGACGCAGCTAATTTAAGAGATCTTATAGATTCACTTCCGGATGGATTAGACACAGTTGTGGGAGAGCATGGTGGAAAGCTTTCAGGAGGACAGAGACAGCGTGTATCGATTGCAAGAGCGCTTATGAGAAATCCTGAAGTAATAGTTCTTGATGAGGCAACATCAGCATTAGACAGCATATCTGAGAAGCTTATTCAGGAGGCACTTAATAATCTTACTAAAGACAGGACAACATTTATAGTTGCACACAGATTATCGACTATAAAGGGTGCTGACAGAATAGCAGTAATAGCAGATGGTCACTGCGTTGAATATGGAACATATGATGAGCTTATGGAACTTAAAGGCGAGTTCTATCAGATGAAATCAATACAGAGCTAAAAAATAATAGGAGACGGGAATATAACCCGTCTCCTTATTTATATGCCTGCCGGTTTTAATTACTTATTATCAGCAAACCAGATTCTGAGTGTTGAGATAAGCTTCTCTTTAGAATCAACATCTAACTTCTGTACAATCTGCATGATTTCGTTGTCAAGAGCTGTGTTCTGGTATGACTTGTCAACGCTTCCTGCAAGGTAATCAAGAGAAACACCTGTAAGCTCTGCATAATATGAAAGCATTCTTAATGTCATAAGATTACGTCCGTTTTCTACGTTACTTATGTAACCAGGTGTAACCTCTAATGCTTTAGCAACGTCTTCCTGTGTAAGACCGTGTGCAATTCTTAACTTCTTAACTTTAGCTCCTAAATCGCTATCCATAATTGAAACCTCCTTAAATAAATTACTTCTTGTTAGCTCTGTATCTTGCTGTGTGGTCAAGAATCTTTTTGCGGATTCTAAGACTCTTAGGTGTTACTTCAAGTAATTCGTCTGTGTCGATATAATCCAGTGCCTGCTCCAAGCTAAGAATTTTAGGTGGAACAAGACGGAGAGCCTCATCAGCACTTGAAGAACGAGTGTTGGTAAGATGCTTTGTCTTGCATACATTAACCTCAATATCCTCAGTTCGAGGATTTTCGCCAACGATCATTCCGGCATATACCTTCTCACCAGGTCCGATGAAGAGAGTACCTCTCTCCTGAGCGTTGAAAAGACCATAAGTGATAGCATCACCGCTTTCGTAAGCAATAAGAGAACCATTCTTTCTGTAAGAAATGTCTCCTTTGTATTCTTCATATCCTTCAAAAGAAGAATTGATAATACCGTTACCCTTAGTATCAGTAAGGAATTCACCTCTGTATCCGATAAGACCTCTTGAAGGGATAGAGAACTGAAGTCTTGTGTATCCACCGTTAATTGGTGACATACCAAGGAGTTCGCCCTTTCTCTGGCTTAACTTCTGGATAACAGATCCTGTGCAGTCATCTGGAACATCGATATAAGCAAGTTCCATAGGCTCAAGCTTCTTGCCTCTCTCATCTGTGTGGTAGAGTACCTCGGCTTTACTTACTGCAAATTCATAACCTTCTCTTCTCATATTCTCAATAAGAACTGAAAGATGAAGCTCGCCACGTCCTGAAACCTTAAATGAGTTCTCAACGCCAGGTGTTTCCTCAACTCTTAAACTAACATCTGTATTAAGTTCCTTGAAAAGTCTGTCTCTTAAATGTCTTGAAGTAACGAATTTACCTTCTTTACCTGCAAGAGGACTGTCATTAACCATGAAGTCCATAGAAAGAGTAGGCTCTGAAATCTTCTGGAAAGGAATAGCAACAGGGTTGTTAAGTGAACAGATTGTATCACCGATATGAATATCAGCAATACCTGATACAGCAACAATTTCACCGATTCCTGCTTCATTAACTTCTACCTTATTAAGTCCGTTAAATGTATAAAGCTTAGTAATTCTTACACGCTTCTTAACGCTTGGATCATGGTGGTTAACAATCATAACCTCCTGATTAACCTTAAGGCTTCCATTATCAATCTTACCTACGCCAATTCTACCAACGAATTCGTTGTAGTCAATAGTAGAGATAAGCATCTGTGTATCTGCATCAGGGTCACCCTCTGGTGCAGGAATGTTATTGACGATACAGTCAAAGAGTGGCTGCATGTCTTTCTTTTCATCATTAAGGTCAGCCATAGCATAGCCTGACTTAGCTGAAGCAAAGATGAATGGACAGTCAAGCTGATCTTCATTAGCATCAAGGTCAATGAAAAGCTCTAAGATCTCATCGATAACTTCTTCTGGTCTTGCTTCTGGTCTGTCTATCTTGTTAATACATACTATAACAGAAAGATTCATATCAAGGGCTTTCTGTAATACGAACTTAGTCTGAGGCATAACACCTTCGAATGCGTCAACAACAAGTACAACGCCATTAACCATTTTAAGTACTCGTTCAACCTCACCGCCAAAATCAGCATGGCCAGGAGTATCAATAATGTTAATCTTAGTATCCTTATATGTGATAGCTGTATTCTTAGAAAGAATAGTGATTCCTCTTTCTCTTTCGATATCATTGGAATCCATAACTCGTTCAGCGACTTCCTGATTAGCTCTGAATGTTCCGCTCTGCTTTAACAGCTCATCAACAAGGGTTGTCTTACCATGATCAACGTGGGCAATAATTGCAATATTACGAATATCTTCACGCTTTGTTTTCATTAATAGTATCCTTCCTGATTTAACTCAAAATATCTTCTATGATTAGCAACTTTTATATTCTATCACAATATTCTTAAAAAACAATACTAAATATATAAAAATTTTTTTATTTTTTGAACACATATTATTCAAAAAGTTTTTGTAATATTTGCGAAAACGACATCATATACATATTAGAGAAAACAAAGCACATGCCATAACACATAATAAGGTGGCAAAGAAGGGAGAAATACATAATGCTTGATAAAGTAATTGAAAACAACAGAGTGTGTATTATTGGAGAGATTGTCTCAGAGTTCACTTTCAGTCATGAAGTTTTTGGAGAGGGCTTCTATATTGCTAATGTGTCAGTGAACAGATTAAGTGATATGGTGGATGTTATACCACTTATGATATCTGAGAGGCTTATTGATGTAACTAAGGATTATAGAGGAATGAAAATCGAAGTGGCTGGTCAGTTCCGTTCTTATAACAGACATGAAGGAACTAAGAATAAGCTTGTGCTCTCAATATTTGTAAGAGAATTAAGATTCATAGAAGAAGATGAGATGCCAGAGGAGCAGTCTAAGTCTAACCAGATATTCCTTGATGGTTTCGTATGCAAACCACCAATTTATAGAAAGACTCCATTGGGAAGAGAGATTGCAGATGTATTAGTTGCAGTTAACAGACCATATGGCAAGTCAGATTATATTCCATGTATTGCATGGGGAAGAAATGCAAGATTTGCAGGTGGCCTTGAGGTTGGCTCACATCTTCAGGTAAGCGGACGTGTACAGAGCAGAGAGTACACTAAGAAGATAGGAGAGGATGAGGTCGAGAGAAGAGTGGCGTATGAAGTATCAGTAAGCAAAATAGACCTTGTTGAAGACGAAGAATAACTGATATATACCCTCATATTAAATAGGGTTAAAGTATTGACATAACATTATCAGAGTGATATAGTCACATTAACTGTAAGGGTTTCCCCTGCAGCAGGTAGAGGTCGCACGATTCAAGAGTAATTATCCTGATGTCCCGGAAGACATATGAAGGATAGTAAAAGGGGAAAGTGCCGAAGAGGATTGTTTCCGGAGCAGTCTTACTGGGCGTAGGATTAATAGTTTTACGACTGTCATCGAATAGATGGAGAGCTACTTAAAGGACTATTACTATGATTTCTTTAAGAGCCAGTCTGTTTGAGCAGATTGGCTCTTCTATGTTGTTGAGCTACTCGCATAGGTAGCGATGAGAATAGACAGGAATCATGTACATAATAATAGCTGATAACAGCGGAAAGAAGGATGGTATGTCAGTATTTACCGGAGCCGGTGTAGCGATTATTACACCAATGAAAGCTAATGGAGAAGTTAATTACGATAAGCTTGGAGAATTCCTTGATTACCAGATTAATAACTCAACAGATGCAATTATTATCTGTGGAACAACAGGGGAGGCATCAACACTTACACATGAGGAACATGTGGAAACAATCAGATTTGCTGCTGATTATGTGAAGAAAAGAGTCCCAGTTATTGCAGGAACAGGTTCTAACTGTACAGAAACAGCTATATGGCTTTCACAGGAAGCACAGAAGGCAGGAGTTGATGGATGTCTCGTAGTTACACCATACTATAATAAAGCAACACAGAAGGGCCTTATCCAGCATTATACAGCGGTTGCAAAGTCAGTAGACCTTCCTATCATTATGTATAATGTTCCAGGAAGAACAGGTTGCAATATCCAGCCAGAAACAGCAGCCAAGCTTGCTAAGGATGTTGACAATATTGTTGCCATCAAAGCTGCAACAGGTAATCTTGCACAGGAGAGTAAGACAATGGCATTAGCTGAGGGAAGACTTGATATGTACTCAGGTGAAGACGGACTTATCGTTCCTCTTATGTCAATTGGAGCAAAGGGCGTAATTTCAGTATTATCTAATGTTGCACCTAAGCAGACACATGATATCTGCGCTACATTTGCAGCTGGAGATGTTGCTAAGGCTGCACAGTTACAGTTTAAGGCATTAGAACTTGTAGATGCATTATTCTGTGAGGTTAATCCAATTCCTGTTAAGCATGCTCTTAACCTTATGGGATGGGATATGGGACCACTCAGAAGTCCATTATGCGAGATGGAAGAGGCTAACCTTGAGAGATTAAAGAATGCAATGGTTAACTACGGAATACTTTAATTGACAGGAGAATGAACATGACAAGAATAATTATGCATGGCTGTAATGGCCATATGGGACAGGTCATTACAGGAATCGTTGCTAATGATGCTAATGCACAGATAGTGGCAGGAATTGACCTTCGTGATGACGGACATAACTCATATCCGGTATTTGCTTCATTAGAAGAATGTGATGTTGAAGCAGATGTTATCATTGATTTCGCATCAGCTAAGGCAGAGGATACACTTGTTGACTATATTAAGAAAACTAAGATTCCTGCTGTAATATGTACAACAGGATTAAGCGATGAGCAGATTGCATCAATCAATGAAGCATCAAAGAGTGTTGCAATATTACGTTCAGCTAATATGTCACTTGGAATTAATACATTATTCAAGCTTTTACAGGATGCTGCCAAAGTGTTTGCATCAGCAGGCTTTGATATTGAGATAGTTGAAAGGCATCACAACCAGAAGCTTGATGCGCCAAGTGGAACAGCTCTTGCACTTGCAGATTCAATGAAGGAAGTGCTTGATGATGATTATTTCTACAGATATGACAGAAGCCAGTTAAGACAGAAGCGTGATCCTAAGGAAATCGGAATCAGTGCTGTAAGAGGTGGAACTATTGTTGGAGAGCACGAAGTAATCTTTGCTGGAGAAGACGAGGTTATAGAGTTCAAGCATACCGCACATTCTAAGGCTGTATTTGCAAAGGGTGCAGTTGAGGCTGCCAAGTTCCTTGCAGGAAAGCCGGCTGGAATGTACGATATGAGAGATGTTATTGCAGCTAAGAACTAGTTGTCAGAGCAGTTAATATAATGATATTCAATGCGGCTTGCTTCGGCGAAGCCGCATTTTTTATATAATGCCACAGCTGCCCTGTTATTGCTTGTTACATTAAGTACGAGTGGAAGTGAAGCAATGTTAAAGTAGTCTTTAAGAAAATGCTTCATAAGGCATGTACCAATGCCTTTCCCACGAAGCTTCTCATCAACGAATACTCCGTATACATTGACAAATGTGTTCTGTGTATCAAGATAAAGAAGCGCCACAGGTTCTTCATATTCCGGCAGATACATAAGATAATCCTCACCCTCAAGATAATATTCGGCATTGTCAGGCTCTGCAGCCTGTATTGATTCTAAGTTAAAATGTGCTTTATCAAGCTGGTACAGATATTCGTAGAAACATACATCACCACATAAAGAACAGTTAAGAAGTTCTCCGCTTATTGGCGCAATAAGCTCTAAATTGCCAGCAGAGCTGCTTTTAAGCTTTCTGCAACAGATGGATAGCATATTACGAAAATGTCCTATATGGCGAAAATCAGGCGCTACAAGACCTGAAACTTCAACATATCCGCATTCATCATTAATAAGCAGTCCAACAAAGCCATACATTACAGGTGAATCTGTGCTGTCATCAACAAGCGCACACTGGATAAAGCTGTCGTTATGGGAATCGCAGTAATAAGGCTCGTAGCCGTCACATTTGTTAATAAGTTCTTCAAGAGCATTCATTAAAATGTTGTCCAGATAGTCAATCTCAATATATTTCATAATTGTTCTCCAATAAAAGTTTATAAAAAATTACTTTGAAATAAGAAACATTTGTTTACAAAAGTGTCAAAATGCCTTACTATATAAAGGTATATACATCAGTATAACAAAATAATTGATTTACCAGCAATAGGTTATTGGGAGGATTTACATGGGTAAAGTTGCCATACTTACAGACAGTAACAGTGGAATTACACAGGCTCAGTCTAAGGAGCTTGGAGTTAAAGTTATACCAATGCCGTTCTTTATAGATGGAGAACAGTATTTTGAAGATATTAATCTTACACAGGAAGAGTTTTACGAGAAGTTAAAGCAGGATGCTGATATATCTACTTCACAGCCTTCTATTGGTGAGATGCAGGACGCATTTGATGAGCTTCTTAAGGAATATGATGAACTTGTATATATTCCTATGTCAAGCGGGCTCAGCGGAACATGTCAGACAGCTACTATGGTTGCTGATGATTATGATGGAAAGGTTCAGGTTGTCAATAACCAGAGAATTTCTGTAACCATGAGACAGTCTGTTCTTGATGCGAAGGAGCTTGCACAGAGAGGTAAGTCTGCGGCAGAGATTAAGGAGATTCTTGAAAAACATAAGATGGAATCAAGCATATATATTACACTTGATACTCTTAAGTACTTAAAGAAGGGCGGAAGAATAACTCCTGCGGCAGCTGCTATTGGAACTATGTTAAAGCTTAATCCTGTGCTTCAGATTCAGGGTGAGAAGTTAGATGCATTTGCCAAGGCAAGAGGTAAGGCTTCTGCGAAGAATATTATGCTTAAGGCAATGCAGGATGATTTAGATACAAGATTTGCAGAGTTTGCAAAGGATGGAAAGATGCATATGGAGGTTGCTTATTCAGGTAATCCTGAGGAGGCAGAGGAATGGGCTGCATTAGTTAAAGAGACTTTTCCGCAGTTTGATTTCCACATGGATCCGCTTTCACTTTCAGTTGCCTGCCACATAGGACATGGTGCACTTGCGATAGCAACATCTGCTTATCTGCCAGAACTTGATTAATACGAATGATAAGCCTGTGACAGCGCATGAGTTGTTGCAGGCTTTTGTTATAGATACGGATATTCCCGTAATTTAATATGAATGGAGGATTGTTATGCCAGCAAGAAGTGAGATTGATGATAAGTTTAAATGGGCTGTGAATGATTTATACAGCTCTGATGAAGTATGGGAGAAGGATTATAACAGTATACTTGAAATGACTGGCCAGCCAAGTGAGCTTAAGGGCAGGATGGGTGAGTCTGCCGGCATGCTTTACAAGGCACTTAAGGAGTATGAACAGGTAGAATACATTACTGAAAGAGTGTATGTGTATGCATTTATGAAATATTATGAGAATACAGGCAATTCAAAGTATCAGGAAATGTCTGGGAAAGCCCAGATGGCGGCGATGAAGGTGTCAGAGAAGTACGCATTTCTAGAGCCTGAGCTTATATCAATAGACACAGATGTGCTTGATAAATATATCAGCGAGGATGAAAGGCTTGGAATGTATAAGCATTTTATTGATGACTGC
>UMKX01041741.1_pt1 | contig 68281 bp, 57 predicted proteins | sample 1966471 | NCBI WGS metagenome assembly UMKX01 (sample SAMEA4836188, study PRJEB28245) | human gut metagenome | biome: gut microbiome; material: fecal sample | place: Denmark | collected 2008
AATAAAGGAGTTTGGCGTTCTCGGGCAAAGTCAGGACAGCTTCATTCGTCGGCGAAAGGCTGAACTTTTCGCGGTGTAAAAGCGCGTCGGGAATAATGTAAATGCGCTTGCCTTTCCAAATCGTTTTGCACTCTCTTTCAAGATAACGCAAAGCGAATATTTTGTTGTAAACGTCGGGGTTTGCGGTAACGATGACGGAACGCGGATCCTCGTCGCTCATCAGATTCATAAGGGCTTCGCGGATACGCATAATGACGTATTCTTCCGAGAAAACGAACCCGTCGCCCTGACAATACGGACATTCCGAAAGCAGCAGATCGTAAACGCTGCTTCTTGTTTTCTTGCGCGTGACTTCGACAAGTCCCAAGGTGGTCATGACGGGTTTACTTGTGCGGACGCGGTCTTTTTTGAGTTCCTTTTCAAAAGCGGCAAGCAATTTTTTGCGGCTTTCTTCCAGCTCCATATCAATGAAGTCGACGATGACGATACCGCCGATATTGCGAAGGCGCAACTGTTTGGCGATTTCCTCCGCCGCCAGAAAGTTGGTGTTGAGGAATGTTTTTTCCAAATCGTTCTCGCCGACGTATTTTCCGGTATTGACGTCGATTGCCGTCAACGCTTCGGTGCGGTCGATGACGATATACGCGCCGTTTTTCAAAATTACTTTGCGTTTTATGAGTTTTGAAATCTGCGACTGCAAATTGTAATAAGTGAACAGGTTTTCGGTGCCCGTGTAAAGTTCCACAATATCCCTGTCGCCGTAAATTTCGACAAGACTCTGACGAAGGTCGCGGGCAACGATTTCGTTGTTGACGATAATGCGGTCGATGTCGGAGTCCAGAATATCGCGGATTGTGCGGAAGATAAGGTCGCCCTCTTCGTAAACGACGTCGCCGTCCTGCGCGGTTTTGTAACTTTGCACGATGCTTTTCCATTTCTGGACAAGGGAATTCATTTCCTTGACGATATCCGCGTCGTCGGCGTTCTGCGCGGCGGTGCGAATGATAAAGCCAACGCCCGCGGGGCAGTTTTCTTTGACAAGTTTCAAAAGCGCGACTCGTCTTGCCTCGTCGGAAATTTTATGAGATATGCCGACGTAATCCATCTGCGGCATAATGACCACGAGCCTGCCCGGCAACGATATGTTTTGCGAAACCCTGACGCCTTTCGTGCCGAAATAATCCTTGACGACCTGACACATAATGCGGTCGCCCGGCGACACGTTGAGTTTTTGCGGCATAACGAGCGCGCCGTCGCCCAAAGTAGTCTTGTCGACAAGCGTTTCGCCCGCGTAAAGGAAGGCGTTTTTTTCAAGCCCGATATTGACAAACGCCGCTTTCATTCCCTGCAAGGTATTGACGACTTTACCCTTGTAAATGTTGCCGACGATTTTCGGTTTCGTTGCTTTTTCGACGTAATATTCCTTCAACTCGTTATTTTCGGTCATTGCGACGCAAACGCGCTTCGGGTGATAGTCTATGAAGAGTTTTTTCATAAAAATTCCTTATAAAACGTCGGATTTTTGAAAATTCCGCCGTGTAAACGGTGTTTCTCGCGTCCGACAAAATTATATTCAACCGAATTCGATTATTCGATTTTCATTCATTTATGCAATTTAATATTGTAATATGCATGAAAAAAAATGTCAAGGGATATGGGATTTTAAGTCGTTGGCATATATCGTGAAAATCCGCCGTATAATAGCGTGAGGTGACAAATATGAAATACGAAGACATCGATAACGTGGAAAACCAGATTATCAACAACGATTACGTTTCGTACGACGTAAAACCCGCGCGCAAATCGCGGCAATTCTTTGAGAAAATCAAAGGTTCTTTCAATAAGGAAGGTGCGGGCAGTCTGCTGATTCTGCCGCTTATGGCGCTTACCGCGATTTCACTCGGCTTTCTGATTGCACAAATCGCAAAATACGCAAGCATTGCCGCGCTTACTTCGATATTGACCTAAGAAAAGTGAAAATCAAAATTCACCCGATGTCGATAATCGTTGCTGCCCTTCTCGTGTGGAAATTCGGCATCGGGGCGTTTTTATCGAGCGTTCTTGCGGTTACTCTGCACGAATGTTTCCATGCGATCGCCGCGAAAACAAGAGGTTATCCGTCCGAGCGGATAATTTTTTTGCCCTACGGCGCGGCGCTTTACAACAATCACGATTTCGACAAAACATCCAACGTAATAATCGCGCTTGCGGGGCCCCTTCTGAACCTTTCGCTTGCGCTTTTTACCGTGGCGATATGGTGGATTTTTCCCGAAAGTTTTGCATATCTTCAAACGTTTTTTTACGCAAATCTCTGGACGGGGCTTTTCAATCTTTTGCCGGTAACTCCGCTGGACGGCGCAAGGGTTATCGAGGCGATTTCTGGATATAAACCGAGAGTGATAAAACTGCTCAGAATTTTCGGAATAATCCTGTCGCTCGCGCTGCTGATATTTTATCTGTTTTCGCTAAAAACCACGCCGAACTTCACCTTTCTTTTGATGGCGGCGTTTCTTATGATATACAATGTTTTTGAAAGCGACGCGGCAGACCTTAAATACCTTAATAACGCTTCCCCTGTTCTAAAAAACTATGACAAAGGCGTTATCGGTCAAACATTGTATATCGACGAAAATGCAACTTTACAGCGCGTTTTATGCCTGATAAAACCCGATTATCGTTATGTTTTTTATGTTATGAAAAACAACGAAGTCGTGTGCGAACTCGGCGAAGACGATATGCAACGGTTGATTCTGAACAATCCGCTTTTTAAAAAAATCGGCGAGGTTATTCCCCGAAACTTCCGAAATCCTTAACCCGTATGGCGGTTGCGTCGATAAGAATATCCAGCCCGTATTCCGACGGTTTCAGACACACTTTTATGCTTCCGGGATACAGCTCGAAATAAGTTTTCAGCATATCGTTTACGTCGCTTTTCAAAAGGTCGTTGAGCCTGTCGGGATGGGAAACCTTATCGCTTAAAATGACGTTTTTCAATCTTTCGCTTGCAAGTTTTGCAGTCTTTTTCACAGTCCGAAAAACCTCCTGATTCTTGTGCCGAGCCCCGCGCGCGAAACGCAGTCGTAAATGTTTTTCGTGCCGTTTATGACGTTCGACGCAAGCATTTTGAAAGCGCGCCCCGAGGTTGTGTCGAAAGGCACTTTTCCCGTCTGCGAATACATCGTGATATAGTCGTCCTCGGGGATAACTCCGACAGGCTCGCATCTGACGGCGCGCACTATATCGCCCGCACTCATCATTTCGCCCTTCGATACCATATCGCCGCGCACGCGGTTCACGACAAGTCCGACGCTCATAAGACAGTACCCGGACAGTATCGACAACACTTTGTCGGCGTCGCGCACAGCCGAAATATGCGGCGTCGTTACGACGATTGCCTCGGTTGCCGCCGATACCGCGCGGTGAAATCCGTTGTCGATGCCCGCGGGACAATCTATTATCACGAAATCGAAGTTGAGCGCGAGCGCGTCCACGACGTTTCGGAAACTGCACGCCGTAATAAGCGGACTGTCCTGAATTTTCGCCGACGGCAAAACGTAAAGCGTGGGATTGTCGACGTCCTGAATCAACGCCTGTTTCAGTCTGCATTTCCCCGATATCACGTCAAGGACGTCGTAAACCACCTTATTTTCGACCGCAAGCACTACGTCAAGGTTATTCAGCCCGATATCGGCGTCCACAAGCACGACTTTTTTGCCCGTTTCCGCAATCGCGATTCCGAGACTTGCCGTAAGCGTCGTCTTGCCGACGCCGCCTTTTCCCGATGTAACAACAATTTTTCTTCCCACAATTTACCTCCGCATATATGGTAAACCGTGTGATTTTGCAAAAAAAAGCGTTTCCCGTAAAAGAAACGCCGATTATGTCGATTTATGTCAAAACCACAGTCTTTTGTGTCAAAAGAACACTCAATGCATTATTTCGTGATTTTGCTTGTTTTTATATGTTTTTATTGATTTTTCGGACGATTTCGATAAAATATCCGTCAATCAACTTTCATATTAAGCATCTGGCTTAACGCTTTGCCGTCTTCCAGAAGCACGCCGCCGCCGAGAACCGCGGCATTATCATAATCTTTCAGCTGCGTTATCGGCAGGTAAAGCCTGACGCCCAGATATTCGATAAGCCCCGGAAGTTCCGACGTGCCACCCGAAATGAAAATGCCTTTTTTGCCGATTTCACCCGCAAGTTCGGGCGGTGTCATATTCAGGACGTTTTCAACGACTTCGATAAGTGCGTCGATTGATTTTGAAATGGCGCGGCGCACGTCTTTTGCCGACGCTTCCATACTGCGGGGCGTTCCGTCCAGAACGTCGCGACCACTGATTTCGGTTGCCGACAAATCGTTGTCGTACATACTGCCGACGTCGAGTTTCAACTTCTCCGCGGTATAATCGCCGATTTTCAAGCCGTAATTTTCAACGAAATAATCAATGATTTTGGAATTGAACATCGCGCCCGCGATATTCACGCTGCACGCCGCGGAAATTCCGTTTTTCGTAACGCTTGCGACTTCCGCAGTGCCGCCGCCGATATCCAGAAAGAGTCCGCCGACGCTGTTGGTGTATGCAAGCAGCGCAAGCGGCGACTCAACAAGAACGACGTCTTTCACGCCGGCGTTTAGCATAACCGTTTCGACGTCGCGCCTTTCGACGACAGTAAGCCCCGACGAGATCATCACGACCGCGCGGATTTGCGGCTTGAAAATCTTTTCGGGCAAAAGTCTTTTGATAAATTCGCTCATCATAAGCGACGCGTCCTCGACGCTCACAACGACGCCTTCGCGCACGGGATAAATTTCACGCGCGTTTCCCATCGTCGTTCTGACGTAGTTTTTCGCGGCGTTTCCCGATTCCACGACTTCGCGTTTTTTCTTGTGCGTGCTGACGACGACGACCGACGCTTCTTTCAGAACGATGCCTTCGCCGCGCTTATAAATCGTAATGTAAGACGAGCCGAAATCAACGGCAAGTTCCATGAGTGCCATAAATACTCCTTAAAAATTCGTCGATACGCACTGCCGTTTCTTCGACGGGCAAGCCCATAATATTTGAGAAACTGCCGGAATAACCCGCCACGACGACGTCGTCCTGAATGCCGTACGAGCCGGCTTTGTCCAGGGGGCTGCCCGTTGCGACGTATTCCCTTATCGTATCCGACGAAAGGTTTTTCATTTTAACTTTCGACACGACGTAAAAAGTCGTGATTTTTTCGTTGAATCTCAACGCGACGCCGGTATAAACGAAATGCGTGCGATTTGACAAGGTTTTCAGCATTTCCGTGGCGTCGTTCTCGTCCTTGGGTTTCAGAAAATATCTGCCGTCCATAAAAACGACGGTATCCGCGGCGACGACAAGCGCGTCCAAAGCGTCGGACGCTATTGCTTTTTCGCGCGCGTTATCGGTGACGAGTTTTGACGGAAAACGCCCGATTTTCTTTTCGGGCGCGTCGTTTACCGATATCGTAAATTCGGGAAAAATCTCCCTTAAAAGTTCCTTCCTTCGGGGCGAACCCGACGCAAGAACCACTTTTACGTCATTATAAGATTTCAAGGTTTTTACCGTATGCGCGCTTGAACTCAGACGAGGCCGTGAGTGCTTCCTTGATTTCAAGCGAGCAGTCTCCTTCGGTTTCCGTTTTCATAATCACGCTGTCGCCGAGCACGTCGCAGTTGATGCCGGTGATAAGCCCGCTCTGGCTTCTGTCGAAACTTTCCGCAATACGCAGAATGACCGAAAGTTTTTTGATTGCCTCGACGTCTTCCTGAGAAAGCAGGACGCGGTATTTGCTCATATCGAGCTCGTTAAAGTCGCTCTTTTTGTGACCGCCCGCGACGAACGCCGCCACGACAAGATCCTTTTGCGAAATGCCGTAAAGGTTGCTGTTTAAGATTATATAACTGCTGTGGCGATGGTGGTCATAGAACTTGATACGCATGCCGCTGTCGTGCAGAAGCGCGGCGACGCGCAACACCTTAACGTACGCTCTGGGCAGTTTATGCAGCACTTTTAACTGCTTAAACAGCTGTAACGACAGATTATACACATGTTCCGCATGGGAAATGTTCGCGTCGAAATAGTGCATGAGCGTCTGAATGCTGTGTCCCAGAATATCCGACAACGGCTTCTCGTTGGTGCTGGGCACGGCATAACGGAACATTGCGCCTTCGCGAAGACCGCAACCGCTGACGATGATTTCGTTAAGACCGACGTAATCGATAACTTCCTTAACGACTGCAAGCGCGGTCGGGAAAATATCGGCGCGTCCCGACGACAACCCTTTGATTTTTTGGGTGCGGTCAAGGTCAAGCGTTTTGATGGTGTTGTAAATCTGATTGAATTCTTCCGTCGAGAGATGGTAATTGTGCATCATATCGAGCGGGTATTTTTTGATATTCCTGCTTATGCGACCGAGGTTTCTGAACGTGCCGCCGACGCCGACGAATTGCGTATCGGGATCGATTTCTTTGAACCATTCGATCCTGTCAAGATGTTCCTTGATGAAATCCTGAACTTTTTTCGCCTTTTCTTCTGGCGGGCAATTATCATTTTTGAAAAGGTCGGTAAGCGTTACCGAGCCGAAAGGCAGCGTTTCGCTGGCAAGGATATTCTTGCGGCTGTAATAAATGAACTGCGTGCTGCCGCCGCCGATGTCCATAATAAGCCCTTTGGGCGCTTCCAGACTGTTGATGACGCCCTGATAAACAAGGTTTGCCTGCTCGTCCTTTGTCAGAACCTGAATCTTGATACCGCACGAAACCGCGACTTCGTCAAGAAAACTTTTCTGGTTTTTGGCGCGGCGTACGGCGGAAGTTGCGTAAGCGTAAATCTTTTCAACGCCGTTCGCGTCGCAAAGACGGCGGAACATTTTCAGCGTTTTTATCGTTTGCGCGATGCGTTGCGGCTTCAAAAAGCCGTCCCAGTCCATATCCTGCCCGAGGCGTACGGATTCCTTCAATTCGTCGAAAACGACAAAATATCCGCCTTCGAGAATGTTGACGAGTACGAGACGCGCGGAATTTGAACCTAAATCGATAATTGCAATCTTTTCCATAAATAATCCTTAAAACTTGTAATATTGTAATATTGTTGTTTATTATTGAATCTAAAACTAATGGAATTATAACATATAAAAAAACGTTTGTATAGGGGGTATTTTCAAATTTTTGCACTTTTTGACAATTTTTTCGGGCGATTTTCGACGATTTTATAAAATAACGCGCAAAAAATCCCCGCTATTCACAGGGACGTTTTTGAAGAATGCGATTTTGTTATTTCACGCTATGCCAACAGATAATAATACGAACGTTGCCAAAACGCCGATATTTCAACGCTTTTATGAAAAATGCTCGCTTGCAGTACAAGAGCACAACTGCGTTCGCCTTTTCCAAAAATCATCTGAAATCTCGGCGTTTTCGGTTGTGAACAAGTTTTCCGTCGTGTTTTTAGAATAAGACAAGGCACGCGAGCGGATTAATACTTTACCGTATAAGCCGTTAGCGTAACGCAGTATTAGTCAAAAACACGGCGTAAAACCTGAGTTCGTATTATTATCTGTTGGCATCCGTCGAGACTATGCAACGTTGCGGACATTTCGCGGCGCATTTGCCGCAGTTTATGCATTTCGTGTAGTCGATTGTGGCAAGGTTGTCGACGATGGTTATCGCGCCGACCTCGCACTGCTTCACGCAGATACCGCACGCGATACAGCCTTTTGTGCAAAGCTCGCGCACTTCCTTACCTTTCTGGTGATTGCTGCACGCAACGTAATAAGTCGCGCTTGCGGGGATCCTTTTTATTATCTTTTTCGGGCACACCGAAATGCACCTGCCGCAGGAAATGCACTTGCTTAACGACACTTCGGAATATCCTTTTTGTTTTACGGTAACGGCGTGATGTTGGCACGCGTCCACGCACGAGCCCGTTCCCAGACAGCCCCAGGCGCACTGTTTGCGACCGCCTGCAAGAAGTTCCATACTTCTGCAATCGCCGTATCCGACGTAATCGTATTTGTCTTTCGCGTCCTGACCGCCGTGGCAGCAAACGACGACTTTCGTCGCTTCGCCGGTGTCGGTGAGTCCCAGAATTTCCGCGATTTCTTCTTTCTTTTCTTTTGAGGTTGCGTTGCAGGAGGAAAGTTCCGCCTTTCCTTCGACAAGAGCGGTTGCAAAACCGTCGCAACCGGCGTATCCACACGCGCCGCAGTTTGCGCCCGACAGACAATCCCTGACCCGGTCAATGCGTTCGTCGCGACTTACCGCAAGTTTCTTTCCGAGATACGCAAGCGCAATCGCGAACAGCATCGCAAGGACAAGAAGGATTAAAGCGGGGATAAATACTTGAAGCGCTTTCGACGCCGCCAATAAATTAATCATATTTCCGCCCTCCTTAAATCATACCGCCGAACGCCGTGAACGCCATACTCATAATGGACGCCGCAACAAGCGTAATGGGGAAACCCTGAAAACTTTCGGGGATATCGCTGTGGCGCAATTTCTCGCGTATGCCCGCCATAAGTACGATTGCGAGCGTGAAGCCGACGCCGCTGAAAACGCCGTTCAGGAACGCTTGTATAAGGTTGTATCCGTACGACGGCGTGACATTGACGATCGCAACGCCCAGAACGGCGCAGTTCGTCGTGATAAGCGGCAGATATACGCCCAGCGCGTTATACAAGCCCGGGCTGAAACGCTTGATTACGATTTCGACAAGCTGCACGAGCGCGGCGATAACGAGAATGAACGCAATCGTCTGAATGTATTCGACGTTCCACTTAATAAGCAGAAGGTTGACCGCGTAAGTAATAATCGACGCGACGCCCATAACGAAGATAACCGCAACGCCCATACCGAGCGCGCTGTCGGTCTTTTTGGACACGCCGAGGAAAGGACAGATTCCCAAAAACTGCGCGAGGATAAAGTTGTTTACGAATATCGCGCCGATAATAAGATATAAGTACGACATTTATTTACCCTCCTTTATGATAATGGGTTTCAGTTCTTCGATGCGGATTTCTTCGCGAAGAGCCTTATCGCGTTTTCTGTTGCTGATGTAGTTTACGGCAGCCATCATAAGTCCGTACACCAAAAATCCGCCGGGAGCCATCGCAATTACCGACATCGAATATTCGGGAAGACTGCCGATTGCGATACCGAAGAAAGTACCTGCGCCGATGACTTCTCTGATGCAGCCCATAACGGTGAGCGAACACATAAATCCAAGCCCCATTCCAAGCCCGTCAAGCGCGCTGTCGCCGACGGAGTTGCAGGACGCAAACGATTCCGCTCTTGCCAAAATGATGCAGTTAACGACGATTAGCGGCAGATAAAGTCCCAATATTTCATAAACGTCGGGTAAAGCGTATTCCATCGCCATATCGAGGACGGTGACGAAAGTCGCGATAATCAGGACGTACGCCGGAATACGGACTTTGTCGGGAATGATGTTCCGAAGAAGCGAAATCATCACGTTGCTGCACACAAGGACGAAGGTCGTCGCAAGTCCCATATATATGCCGTTCATCGCCGCGGTCGTCAGCGCAAGCGTCGGGCAAGTACCAAGGACAAGACGGAACGTGGGGTTATTGCGGACAATACCGTTCGTCACGATTCTCCATTTACTGTTGGGGTTTTTTCCTGCTCTCATTATTTGTTACCCCCTTTGATTGCTTTGTGGTATTTTGCGACAATATCGACGCTCGACGCAACCGCGTTGGACGTTTTCGTTGCCGACGACACGGCGGACACCTCCTTGCCGACTGTCGTTTTTTGTTTGTTTGTTCTGAACCCGTCGATTGTCGTCAGGTCGACGTTGTAAAACTGATTAAGGAAACTTTCCTTGCTTTCGACGCCCATGGTTTCGGACGAGGACGTTTTCATAATCTTTATGATTTTTTCGTTTTCGACGACGATCATAAGTTCAAGCCCCGACTTGTATCCTTTTGCGGAAGTCGTGTAAATATAAACGTCTTTCCCTTCTGCCGCGCTCTTGTAAGCCGCCGTAAGCGTCGTTGAAGAATCGCTTGGCGTGATATTGTAATCCGAAAGGTTTTCGACCTTTGTCCAGCCGGCGTCGTTTGCGTAAGCCTTGCTAAGGTTTTTCGCAAGTTTTTCTTCGGGCGACTGATAGGTAAGTTGGTTTACTCCGCCGAGAAGAAGCCCGGCGATAAGCGCGATCAACGACAATACTATCACGCAAGCGGGCATCGGGTGGTCTTTCAGCCACGCGACGAGTTTATTGGGTTTTCTTTCTTTCCTTGCCATTATGCCTGCGCCTCCTTTTCGGATTTTTTGCCCTTTTTCGGTTTAACGGGTTTGACGTAACCGAAAGGACGGGGACGAATGTATTTGTCAAGCAGCGGCGTAACGACGTTCATAAGTAGTATCGCAAACGAAACTCCTTCGGGCATACTGCCGAACTTTCTGAAAATCGCCGTGAGCAGCCCGCAGCCGAACGCATAAATACACGTGCCGATAACGGTATCGGGCGACGTGGAATAATCCGTTGCCATAAATATCGCGCCGAGCAGAAGCCCGCCCGACAAAATGCCGCAGCCCGCAACGTTCGCGTCCTTGTAAATCGCAAGCGTGACAAGGAAATACGTGAGTATGAAGATAAGCGGAATTTTAACGTCGATGACCTTTCTTATCGCAAGGTATACGCCGCCGATGATAAGCGCAAGCGCGCACGTTTCGCCGGCAGAACCGCCCGTTCTTCCAAGGAACAAATCGAGCGCGGACGCGTTCACCGCGCCTTCTTTAAGCCCGACGAGCGGAGTTGCCGAAGTCATAGCGTTGACGGTATCGCGGTTGAAATATTTGATAAGTTCCGCGCCGCCGTTCGACAAATCAACGGGAGCGACGAAAGTCGTCATCGCCGTCGTCCAGGCAAGCATAACGAAAATACGAGCCGTGATTGCGGGGTTTGCAAAGTTTTTGCCAAGTCCGCCGAAAAGCATCTTCACGACAAGCGTCGCGAAAATTCCGCCGATAATCGGCACGTAAACTGGAACGGTCGGCGTGAGATTGAGCCCCAGAAGTATGCCCGTTACGACCGCCGACAAATCGTTGACGGTGTGCGGTTTTTTCCTGATAAGATTGTAAATGTATTCCCCAAAAACCGCGCTCGCGACGCAAACCGCCGTCATGAGCAAAGTGTACAGTCCGTACAGCAAAAACGACGCGATTACCGCGGGCATAAGCGCGACTATTACGTCAAACATAACGCCCCTTGTCGTTCTTCCGTTCGTGATGTGCGGAGAAGTCGAAACTATGTATTTATAACTGCTGTCGTTCATATTAAATCTTCTTCTCCTTTATGGTTTTCTTGCCAAGACGGATTGCCTGAGTGAGCGGGCGTTTCGCAGGACAGTTATAAGCGCAGCAACCGCATTCGATGCAGTTAAGAACGCCGTATTTTTTCGCTTCTTCCCAGTCGCCCGAAAGAACCGCCGCCTCGATTTTCATCGGCATAAGGTGCATCGGACAGACTTTTGCACAGCCGGCGCAGTTGATGCACTGCGTACGGGGCTTGTTTTCGACGTCCTGTTCCGTCAGAAACAGCAGACTCGAACTGCCTTTTGTCGTGCAGACGCGCATCGACGGCTGAGCGAATCCCATCATCGGGCCGCCGGATATGATTTTTACGTTCTTTTCGGGCAACGACACGTCTTTGTCAAGGGTGTCGTATATGAACTGATAAGACGTACCCGTCCTTACCCAGAAGTTGCCGGGATTCTGCACGCCGCTTCCCGATACCGTCATTGCCCTTTTATAGGAAGGCTCACCGTTATAAACGGCGCGCGCCACCGAATAAGCCGTATGAACGTTCGATACGACGACGCCGACGTCCGCGGGAAGTCCGCCGCAGGGAACTTTCCTGCGCGTCACGGCGTAAATCAGCTGTTTTTCCGCGCCCTGCGGGTATTTCACTTTGCACGGCGCAACGGCGATGTCGGTATTCGCGCAGTCGGCGATAAGTTTTTTTATCGCTTCCGGCTTATTCTTTTCGATACCGATAAAGACGTGTTCCGCGCCGAGAGCCTTTTTCAGCAACAAAACGCCTGCGATGAATTCATCCGTCTTTTCAAGAAGAAGACGATAATCGCAGGTGATGTAAGGCTCGCACTCGGCGGCGTTTATGATAAGTGTGTCGACGTGGGTTTTCGGCGAAAGTTTGACGTGAGTCGGGAAAGTCGCGCCACCCATACCGACTATACCGGCTTCCTGTACCCTATGCACGATTTCTTCGGGCGAGGGGTTGTTCAGAGCGGGAAGCGTAACTTTGTCGTATTTTTCGTCGTTTGCGATGACGACGTGATTGCACGTTCCGCCGGGAGCGGTGGGCAAAGTCATAAATCCCGTAACCGTGCCCGAAACTGACGAAAACACGTTTGCGGAAACAAAACCCGTCGATTTCCCGATGAGTTGCCCTTCTTTGACGTAATCGCCGACGTTGACGACGGGTTCGGCAGGCGCACCGATGTGTTGCGACAAAGGTATACAGACTGAAACGGGCGTCGGAAAATCCGAAAGCGCGACGTTTTCCGTCAACTTCTTTTTGCCGTCCGGGTGAACGCCTCTTTTAAAAGTGAATATCAAAAATTATATCCCTCCTTATTTCACGATAATTTTATGATAACACTTAATATAAATATTTGTAAAATAAAAAAATAAAACTGATAGAAAGTTAAATTTTTAACGTTTTTTCGGTAAAAAACACGGCATTTCCCGCAATTTTTCAAAGATTTTTCCTGTTTTTCTATTTTTCACGAATTTTTTTGACGAAACAACTTATGAAATACGTGCCGCCGAGAAGTATCAGAAAGTATCCGAACGCTTTTTTCAAGACTTCGGCGGATATTTTCGTTGCGAAAACGCTGCCCAAAATCGCAAACGCCAGCGCAGGCAGAATAACGAAAAAGATACGCTTCTTTGCGACGTATCCGTTTTTTGCGTGGACGATAAGAGCAAACGCGCTCATCGGGATGAACGTCAATAAATTAAGAAGTTGCGCCGTCTGTTGCGGCACGTCGAGCCCCAGCGTCAGAAGCGGAATAAGCAGCGTTCCGCCACCCATACCCATTCCGCCAAGCAATCCGCCGATTATTCCGAAAACGATAAATAAAACTTCCATTTCACAACTTAAACACCGTTTTGTGTCAAATAACCATTTTTATTCCCGCCGCAATCATCACGCCGTAAAACAAAAAAGAAACAAACTTATTCGACAATTTATTGAGAAGCATCGCACCCGCAAGACCGCCGATAACAACGCCTATGGCAGTCCCCGCAAAACCTTCCCCCGCGGAAACTCCGCGCAAAAGATAAGTTACCGCGCCGACGACGGTAACGGGCAGAATCACCGCGATTGCGGTTGCGTGCGCCTGCTTTTCGGTAAGTTTCATAATAAGCGTCAGCGCAGGCACGACAAGCATTCCGCCCCCTCCGCCGAAAAACCCCGACAGTATCCCCGTAACCGCGCCGGAAAGTATCAACGCCGCCGTCCTTAAAACTTCTTTTTTCTTTTCTATCCGCGCGTATTTTTGCATAACCGTAGTATCTTGATTTTTCAAAAAATAATACGGCGCCGTCTTTTAGTTTTGTTTTAACCCGGCGTGTTATCATCACGACGTCAAAATAACAGTGCAAAATAATCATTTTTATTTGCCAAAAATATTGATATGTATTATAATGCAATATGTATATTTTATTTTTAGCGCGCGCAACGTGCGCATAGTACACACTATACAGGAGTCGAAATGAACAAACTTAATCTTAAAAAATTGCTCACACTTCTCGTATGTCTGACGCTTATCGTGTCCGTCGTTCTGCTTGCGGCATGCAACAAAAAGACCGACGACAACAAGACAACCGACAATACGAGCGCTTCTCCGTCATTCACCAACGGCAATTTCAGGTCTTACACGACGTCGGACAGCGGATATCCTTACGCCCCGTCGAGTTTCACCGGTTCGCCGACGTCCGATACCGAAGGCAGCACCCTTCCCAAGCTCGAAACCGTAAAACGCGGCGTTATCAACCTTGCGGATTACGCGAACCTCGGCGCATGGTGCACGTTCTCAAAGTTCGACGCGAAACGCCTGACGGACGAAGAAGACGCGAAAAATTATAATAAGGACGACAACGTTCTTATGATAAACAACACACAAGCCCGTTACTATATGTACAGATCTTCGGAGTTCAGCGCGGCGGCAAACACGAAATACCTTTTGCAGGTCGACGTAAGAACGGCAAATCTTGACGGCGGCGAGAAAAAAGGAGCGACGATCAAAATCGCGAAAAGTTATTCTTCGGGCTCGTCGATTCCCGCAACCGAAGGCTATGCAAGTTTCGACGCGATCACCGTCGGCGAATGGACGACTTATTCCTTCATTATCGACGGCAAATACAACGGCAGCACTTCGCTTGAACTGCAACTCATGCTGGGCAACAACAACCTGCGCGACGAATACAAAACAAGCGGCTACGCTTTCTTTGACAATATCCGTCTGACCACCGTCAAAGACGATACCGTCCTGCCCACCGAAAACGTAAAAACGATTACCCTTTCGGTTCCCAACGGCAGCTTCGATTACAAAACCACGTCGGATTATCCTTATCTTTACAACAGAGTCACGACAACCGACACCAACAGCAACTACGGTCTTGTGAACGAAGTCGACGAAAAAGACGACAAAATCACCCTTGTGAACGAATACGCCGTTGACGCGACTGCGGTCGAAGGACACGGCAGCGTTTTCGCAATCTATAACGTCGCCGACGCGAGAATGGGCTTTTACACCACAAATCCCCTTTACTTCAAGCGCGGCGGATATTACAAAGTAACCGTTTCTCTGAACACGAAATACGTTGAAAACGGCAAAGCGTACCTTGCCCTTGGCAAGAGCAAAGATTTGTCCGACAACACCGTTATCGAAATCGAACAAAAAGACAGCGACAACAACGGCTGGAACGAATATACCTTCTACGTTTACGCAAACGAGAATACCGCGGACGAACTGTACTTCCACTTCGGTCTCGGTAAAGACAGCGACAACAAAGCGAAAGGTTATATCCTTGTCGACGACCTTAAAATCGAAGAAACCGACGACACCACGCAAACCGGCTCCAACGTCACCGACAACCGTTTCAAGCCGACAGATAATATTCTCACCGACGCTTTCGTCAACAAGAGCGGCGCCGACATCAACGGCGTTCCCGTGACAATCACCGGCGACGGCGAAGAATTCTCGGCAGACGACAAAACGCCTTATGTTTCGTCAAACTTCTCGGAAAGAAACAGAAAATTCACGTCGGCGAAAGCAACCCTTGCGAAATTCCAGACCAAGGCAACACTTCAAAAAGACACATATTACCGTTTCAGCGTATGGGTAAGGACTGTTGACGTTCCTTCGACTTCGGGCGTCGTCCTGACCGTATACGACGGCGATAAAGACGTAAACTCTGCCGCAAAAGCAATCGCGACGTTTGCCGCGGTTACCACCGAAAAAGACCTTGCGGACAGCTCCTCAAGCCTTAACGGCTATCGCGAACTCGTTTGCTACTTCCACACCGCGTCGCTTCAAGAACAGGAAGTAACGTTTGAAATTTCTTTGGGCAGCGGCGGCGCGTTCACAAGCTCCACCCTGTTCAGCGGCACGGCTTATATCGCAAACGCGTCTCTTGTCGAAACGGATTATACAAAATACAACGGCGCGTCGGCTTCCGGCACGTACGAAAAGAAATACGACTGGTATGAAACGCTTTCAAGCGAAACGTTCACCAACGGTCAGTTCCAGAAATACAACTACTCCGACACGAAGTTCTTCCAAGAAGGCGGCGTAAACGAAAAAGGCGAATTCCAAAGCACTTCTTTCGGCGTACCTTCCGGCTGGACGCTTAAAGGCGAGAAAGACAAGGCAGTTGCGGGCATCGTCGACGTAAATCGCGAGGCTTTGCTTAATAACCTTGCGACGAAACTCGGCGTACCTGTCGACACGCTCAAAAAAGCACCGTTTGAATGCAAAGAAGAAGACGTTGAAACATTCGGCATTTATGCGGGCGGCAACTCTTACCTGCTCATCAATTCCGCGGACGTTGAAGGTCTTGCGAAAGAATCTGTACGCGTAGGTTACGTTTCAAACAGCTTCACGCTCAACGCGAACTCTTATTACAAAGTAAGCGTTATGGTCAAGGTCATGGGCGACAGCAAAGCAAGCGTTTACCTTATGACCGACAACAACATCTCGGAAACCAACGTCGACAGTAAGTTTGAAAACATCGAAGCGTCCACGGCTTCGCAAACAGGCGGCTGGAAACGCTACACCTTCTACGTCAAGACGGGCTTCTCGTCAATCAGCGCAACCTTGGGCTTGTACCTCGGTGGTAAAGACAAAGACGTTGCCCTCACCGACGCGAATATGGTGCTTGCGGACGGTCTTAACGGCAAGTATGTAAAAAAAGCCGACAACGAATACGAAGTTTACAACAAGAACACCCATAAAGACGCCACCGAAACTTATAATTACAGCGGCAGCGCGAAAGGCGGCACGGTACTCTTCGACTACGTCATCAAGGAAGATATTTCCGAAAGCGTTTACAATGCAAAAACCGCAAGCGCAACGGCGTCTGCCGCCGACGAGTACGAAGAAACCAAACGCGTCGAAATGAATCTGGACAGCTTCGGTCTTGCAACCACCCCCGACGAGAACAAACCCTCTTCCCCGAAAGGCTGGACAAAGACGTCCCTGACCAAGGATACCGATACCGAGCAACTTCAAAGCGGCGTTATTTACAGCACCGAATACAAGGCGCACAGCGGCGAATCCTGCCTGATTATCCCTTACCTTAACACGGCGGGCTCAAGCTATTACGCAAGCGATGCAAAGACGCTCACGAAAGACGGCTTCTATAAGATTTCCGTCTGGGCAAAATTGTCCGCCGGTCACACCGGCAAAGCGTATATCACGCTTGTCGCGACAAACTACGGCGAAAACAGCAAGTACGTTGACTTCGCTTCGCAGACAATCGAGGTCGACAGCACCGACTGGAAAGAATACGTGTTCTTCATCAAAGCGCCCTCGTCCGACACGAAAATCGACAAGTACGGCGAGAATGCGAAAGACCTTTCTCTCAAAATCCGTCTGGGCTTTGGCGAATCTGCCGATAATAAAGCAAGCGGATACGTTCTGTTCGACGACGTCCTTATCGAAAAACTCGACGTGAAAGCGGACGAATTCGACAAACACGTTGACGACTTCAAAGCGGCAAACGCAGGTCTTACGGTCAACACCGTCAAGTACAGCGCAATCGACAAAGAAGAAGAAACCACGCCCGATAAAGAGCCCGATAAGGAAGACAACAAAGGCAGCGGAAATAAATTTAACTGGGTTATCTTCACTTCGGTAGCGTTCGGCGCAATCGTCGTCATCGCGGTCGCGGCATTCTTCATCAAAAAGTACCTGCCCAAACACAAGGAAGGCAAACAACAAGTCGATAAGAAAAAGACTTCCAAGAAGAAGGAAGACAATTACAAGAACCTTAACGACTAATTGAACTTAACGAAAAACCTCGGCGGAAACCGAGGTTTTTTTGCGCCCTTTTATGTTTTTCAAGGACACCTTGAAAAGCGATGATGTGATGCTTTGCCTTTGGCAAAAGCGATGTGCCTTCGGCGCGATGTGTGCCTTTGGCACGTTGCGGATAAAATCACCATATAAAAGGCGCATCTTTTTACGATGCGCCTTTTAAATTTCGTTAAAACGGTTTCGGGTTTTTGTTTTTATAAGTACAAAACGAAAACTTGTATTGTCCGTTGTTTATGAGTTCCGATTCTTTTTCAAGCGACCAGCAGGAAAGCTCGTCAAGGTTTTCAAAAAAGACCTGCGCCTGCCCGTCCGCCCTGACCTTCGTGATGTACGCCGTATCGCAATAAGGCAACATGGTTTTGTAAAACATTGCCCCGCCGATAATGAACACGTCGTCGGTGTCGTAGGCGGAAATGGTTTTTGAAAGCTCGTCAAGGCTTCTCACGATGACGACGTCGTCGCGCTCCTCGCCGTCAGGCCAAAGCACGATATTGACGCGATTTTTCAGGGGTTTGCCGCCCGGGAAACTTTTTAACGTGTTGCTGCCCATCACGACAACCTTATTAAGCGTCGTTTCGCGGAAAAACCTCATATCTTCGGGGATTGCAAACAACAACCCGTTGTTTTTGCCAATGCCCCATTTTTCATCGACTGCAACTATCGTTTTCATCAGATTGCCACCTCGATTTTTTTGTCAAGGTCGTTGAATTTGTAGCCTTCCAACCTGAAATCGTCGACGGTGAAATCGTAAAAGTTTTTGACGGCGGGATTTATCCAGAACTTCGGCGCGGGATACTGCGGCTTTTCAATGACTTCCTTGATAATCGGCACGTGACGGTCGTAAATATGAGCGTCGGCGATGACGTGCACGAGTTCGCCCGCTTTCAGCCCCGAAACCTGTGCAAACATATGCAAAAGCACGGCGTATTGCACGACGTTCCAGTTGTTTGCGGTGAGCGTGTCCTGACTTCTTTGGTTCAGAATACCGTTTAAGGTGTCGCCCGAAACATTGAAAGTCATGCTGTATGCACAAGGATACAAATTCATTTCGTGCAGGTCGTCGAAGTTATAAATATTCGTCATAATGCGGCGGCTTTGCGGATTGTTTTTCAAATCGAAAAGCACGCGGTCGACCTGATCGAACTCGCCTTCCTTATAAATTGATTTTTTCGCAAGCTGATATCCGTACGCCTTCCCGATGCTGCCGTTTTCGTCCGCCCAACTGTCCCAGATTCTGCTTTTCAAATCGTGGACGTTGTTGGATTTTTTCTGCCAAATCCACAAAATTTCGTCGATTGCGGACTTGAAAAACGTCCGCCTTACGGTGATTATCGGAAATTCTTTTTGCAAGTCGTAGCGATTTACGACGCAAAACTTCTTGACGGTGTGCGCGGGCGTGCCGTCTTCCCAATGCGGGCGGACTTCCTTGTCGGTATCCCACACGCCGTTTTCAAGAATATCTTTGACGTTTTCAACGAATACTTTGTCTGCGTAACTCATATACAACCTCTTGTTTTTCCATATAATATTATCATAACGCGGCGCGAAAGGCAAGAAATTGCCCGCCGATTATGCCATACAATATAAATTTAGTATAATAAAAATATATTGTATATCAAAAAATATTTGACACACGTTTGCTGCGCTTGTTATTATGGTTTTACGGGCAACCGATTTTCAGGGTAAGGAGAAATTATGAAAAATCTTTCGTCAAACGACAAAAAATGCGTTTACGGTATTATTTTATCGTGCGTCATTATGGTGTTCGGCATACTGTTCCTTGTCAACGCGATGGGCGTTGCAAACTTTTACAAAAGTTATGCCGCAATCAAAAACCCCCTTGCAAAATATCTTGTCGTCATTTTAGTAATGGCAACGGGCATTATGCTGTTTTCAAACGTCGCGCTGCGCTTTGAAGACGATAAACTGAGAAAACGTCTGACGATTTTCATCACGGCGTTTGCGTTCATTCTGACAATTCCTTTGACTTACGTGCTCATCGCAATGCTTCCCTTCCACGCAAAGTACAATATGGAGGACGTCGAAAACGCAATCGACGCGGCGCGCCTTGCTCATCCCGAGTACACGACCGCGCAGGTCAACGAGGCGGCGGGAAAAGCGTTGGGACTTTCGGGCTTCGGCAACATTATGGGCGTACATACCATTTACGAGGGCTTTGAAATGTGGTTCAAGGACGGCGCGTTTATCTGGGTTGTATTCGTGTTTATGGCAATCCTTGGCGTCGTATTCCTGATTGAGCCGCTTGCCGCAGGCATCTGCGTCGTGAAAGGAAAAATCCTTTTATTGTTCTCAAAGGACGAAAACGGAAAATTCCACCTTTTCCGCGCCACGGAACTTCCCGTCCTTAAAAAACGTCGCGAAAACGAAATTTACGAACGCGCGGCATAAAAATTTAATCAACCAACAATCGAAAAGCCTTGCAAGAACGCAAGGCTTTTATTTTTTGTTCGTATTATGTTTAATTATTCCGAGAAAAGATTTCTTGCGGTGAGCACGCCCATAAGCGACGCCTGCATAAGTCCGCGCGTCCAGCCCGAGCCGTCGCCCAACGTATAAAGGTTTCTGACGCTCGTTTCAAAACGCTCGTCAATTTCCACCTTATTGCTGTAAAACTTGATTTCAGGGCTGTATAACAGGGTTTCCTTGCCTGCAAAGCCCGGCACGACTTTATCGACCGCTTTTATGAAGTTGATGATATTCGACATCGGACGATAAGGCATTGCCGCCGTGATATCGCCTGCAACCGCGTCGGGAAGCGTGGGGCGCACGTTGCTTCTTGCAAGTTCTTTTTCCCAGGTGCGTTTGCCGTCCAGGATATCGCCGAAGCGTTGCACGAGGATTTGTCCGTTGCCAAGCATATTCGTAAGTTCCCCGACCTTTCTTGCGTATTCGATCGGCTGATCGAAAGGTACGCGGAAGTGGTGCGACGACAAAATCGCGACGTTGGTGTTTTTGGATTTTTTATCCTTGAAACTGTGTCCGTTTACGACGGCAAGCCCGCCTTCGTAATTTTCCTGCGATACGAATCCGCCGGGGTTTTGGCAGAACGTGCGGACTTTATCGTTGTACGGCGGGACGTATCCGATAAGTTTGCTTTCGTACAACACGTCGTTGACTTCTTCCATAACTTCGTTGCGGCACTCCACCCTGACGCCGATATCGACGACGCCCGCACGGCGTTTTATGCCGTACTTTCTGCACAAATCGTCAAGCCAGTCCGCGCCGACGCGACCGACAGCCACAATCACTCTTTCCGCCTTTATGACGAATTCCTGCTTTGTGACGTTGTTGATGAAATGCGCGCCTTCGCACACTCCGTCGTTTATGATAAGGTCGCCCGCCGACGTGTCGAAAAGAATGTTCACGCCGTTGTCGATAAGGAATTTTTCAATGCGGGAATACACCTCGTGCGCCTTTTCCGTTCCGAGATGGCGAATGGGGCAATCGACGAGTTTCAGCCCTGCTGCGATTGCGCGACGACGAATTTCTTTGACTTTGACGTCTTCGCTGTTTGCGCCCTCGATTTTCTTATCCGCGCCGAAATCGAGATAAATCCCGTCGGTGTAGTCGATAAGTTCCTGCACGGTGTCGTAGCCGATAAGTTCGGGAAGGTCGCCGCCGACTTCCGGCGACAGCGAAAGTTTCCCGTCGGAAAACGCGCCCGCGCCAGAAAAGCCCGTGGTGATGTTGCAGTAAGGCTTGCAGTTTACGCACTTGCCCGTTTTGTTTTTCGGGCAGTGTCGTCTGTCGATGTTTCTTCCCTGTTCGACGATGGTGATGGTTTTGTCGCTGTTCTTACGGATAAGTTCCAGCGCCGTGAAAATACCCGACGGTCCCGCTCCTATGATCAGGACGTCGCTTTTGATTTCAGACATATTATATCTCCAAAAATGTTATTTGTTGTTTGTATAGATTTCAACGGGCACGTTGCTTCCGTTGTCTTTGACCGCGCGACGGAAAAGTCTGAGCGGATTGAGATAAGGACGCGTCGCGTGTTCGCGCGTGGTGCACACGATAATCTTATCGGGGTGGAATTTAAGCGCCATCGGCACGGAATACTTCGCGTTTTCTTTGGTCGACGTGGATTTCCCTTCCAGCAAGATTACGCTTTCGTCGATATTGCCGCGGCGTTTCAGTTCTTTGAGCATGGCGTCGGCTTCGGAGACGTCCACGTTGGGATTGGCGCGTCCGCCCGACAAAATAATTTCTTCGGGCGAATACTCCTTATAAAGTTTTTCGGCAAGGTCCAGACGCTTTCTTGCAAGCGCGGATAACGTGCCGTTATCGTTCATTCTGTTTCCGAGAATAACCGCAACTATCATTGACTATTTTTCAACCTCGTCCGGGGCTTCAGATATTTTGTCCGCCGCCGCTTCCTGTTCAAAAATTTCATCCGGTGTTTCCGCATCGGAAGATGCTAAGTCGTTTTCGAGTTCGTTTACGTCCGCGCCGTCAAGCACGACTTCCGCGTTACCTTCCGCAGCAAGTTTGCGCTTTGCGATTTCGGCGCAGATTTCGTCGTAACGCTCCTCGCTTATGTTGTACTTCTTAAAGTATATCGCAAAACTTCCAAGGAGAATCACAAGGGGCAGCAACGTCATGAAAGCAAACATTGTCTGATATTGCCATTTTGCGACCTTCGTGTCTTCGTTTGTGTGAATAATGTTTTCGATTTTCGCGACGTTTTCGGTTTCGATGGACTTTTTCTTTGCCTCGATAAGTTTCGTCTGCTCTTCCTTTGAAAGGGAGTCAAAATTCGGGGTTTCGTCTTTCACGAGTTGTTCCACCTGAACCGCAAGTTGTCCCGCCTCGTAGTCGGCGTTGGAAATCGCCTTGTTGGTGGGATTAAGACCAAGCGCGAGAACGACAAGCGTCGTAATGCCGACGACCGCCGCGCTGCCGAGTTTCGCCGTGAAAGGACGGCACGCAAATATAACGCCTTCGTCGCGCATTCCCGTCGTATATTCGTTGTATTCGACCGTGTTCGCGATCGAAATCGTAAGCACCTGATAAAACAGCGTCTGTCCGAAGAACGCGCACGTTCCCGTAAGTCCCGTGAATATGAACGTAACGGGGATCAATACTTCGCCGATTTTGAAGCCGACTTTGTCCGCGTCGGGATTTATGCCCGTCGTAAGACTTATGACGAACATCAGAAGATATCCGACGATAATCATAATCATCGAAAGTTTTGAAATCCAGCGTCTGGAATGCTTTTTGCACATCATCGGGAAAAACACGATGACAAGCGTCGATACGCCCGAAATAACCGTGAACAGCGTGACGAGAAGTCCCTGATATGCAAAGCGATAATAAATCCAGTAACTCGCAAGAGCCATTGTAATGCAGCTGCCTATGTTGTAAAGGAGCATTGACGCAATAACGGGTTTCAACTGGTCGTTTTTGAAAATGACCTTGAACATATCCTTTAAGGAACGTTTTTCGCCGTCGTCCACGCGGACTTTGGGCAAAGGTTTTTCTTTTACGACAAAAACCGTCATAATCTGGCATACAAAGAAAACTATGCAGACGATAATCGACACGATTGCGTAGGACTTACTTGCGTTGGGCGCGATTGCCAGGTTGCCCTGCGTAAGCGACGGGATTGCAAGGACAGAAAGCCCCGCGCCGATACCCGCGCCGATGTTTGCAAGCGTCGTAAGGTTGTTGCGGTCGCCGGGGTTTGAGGTCAGCGAAGGCAACATTCCCCAATACGAAATATCGTTCATCGTATAGGTCATACCCCACAGAAGGTATCCGAACGCAAAGAAAATGAGATAACTCGTCCCGCGGAGCGGCACGCAGAACAGCGCGATGATAACCGCAACGTTCGTGAATACGCCCGCAAGAATCCACGGCTTGAACTTGCCGATTTTCGTCCTTGTGATTTCGATAATGCTGCCCATGAACGGGTCGTTGCAGCCGTCGAAAATACGGCAGATAACCATAATGACGCCAACCATTGCGAACTCGGTGTTCGAAAGCCCTTTCGTAAAGGTGATGAACGTCAGAAGGTACGTGTTGATCAGCTGATAAGCCATATCTCTGCCGATACCGCCCATCGAGTAGCCCCACAGATTACGTTTGCTTAACCTTTCGTTTGAGATAGATTCCGACATAATTTTTCTCCCTGTCTTTATGACATAATATATATTACACTAAGTGAGTTTCAAAGTCAATATATGCGCCGTCGAAAAGGTTTAAGTTTTTTATATACGGCGGCGGATAATGCTGTCTGTTTTACCGAAAAAACCGGCGGTTCTTTGGCGCAAACCGAACGATTATTCTTTTTTTTTCGTGAAAATCGTTTTCTTTTTTGCATTTAGATGGTATAATTTCCGTATAATCTTAATCAGGAGGAATAAAATGAACGGATTAACTAAATTCGGTTACAGAGTATTCCAGAAATCCATGTGGGTTGCAATGTGGTTCTTGCCGTGGCATCAGAACAAAGGCACACTTTCGGGCGCAGGTTCAATCAAACAACTTCCCAAATGGATCAAGGAAAAAGAAGGTTGCACCAGCGCGCTTATCGTGACCGACGGCGGCTTGTACAAACTCGGTATTGCCGACCCCATTAAAGAAGCATTTGAAAAAGAAGGAATGAAGGCTGTCATTTACCATGACGTAGTGCCCAATCCCACCATCACCAACATCGAAGACGGGCTTCGCATTTACAAGGAAAACAAATGCGACGTCATCATCGCTCTCGGCGGCGGTTCTCCCATGGACTGTGCAAAAGGCATCGGCGCGCGCGTCATGCTTCCCAAAAAATCGGTACCCCAGCTTAAAGGCGTGCTGAAAGTTACTTTGGGCAAACCTTTCGGAAAACTTCCCCCGCTCGTCGCGATTCCCACGACGTCCGGCACAGGTTCGGAAGCAACTCTTGCCGCTGTTATCAGCAATCCCGATACGCACGAAAAATACCCCATTAACGACCCGAAGATTATACCGCGGTATATTGTGATGGATCCCGAACTCACAATCGGTCTGCCCCCTCACATTACTTCCACCACCGGTATGGACGCCTTGACTCACGCAGTCGAAGGTTACATCGGCGGCGAAAACACCGCACAAACCAAAAAGGACAGCGTCGAGGCAGTTCAACTTATCCATAAGTATCTGAAAGAGGCTTACGACCACGGCGACAACCTTGAAGCAAGAAACAAAATGCAATACGCTTCGTTCATCGCAGGTCGCGCGTTCACCCGTTCCTACGTCGGATACGTACACGCAATCGCGCATACGCTCGGCGGACACTACGGCGTGCCTCACGGTCTTGCAAACGCAGTTATCCTGCCCTACGTCCTCGAAGCGTACGGAAAGAGCGCGCATAAGAAACTTGCCCGCCTTGCAGACTGCATCGGTATCCAAGGCAAAGACGACGCCGAAAAAGCAAATGCTTTCATTCAGTGGATCAGGGATATGAACTCTTCCATGAACATTCCCGACAAAATCCGCGCGAAAGACGGCAGCCAACTCATTAAGGAAGAAGACCTTGACGACTGCATCACGAAAGCCCTGCACGAAGCCAACCCCTTGTATCCCTGCCCGCAAATTTGGGACAGAAATGAAGTCGAGGCGATTTTCAGAAAGATTATGTAATCTTCAAAATGTGAATATTTCCCGACAGTGAATGAAAACAAAAAAGATAGCCCACCGTTTCAGACGGCGGGCTATTTTAGTTATATCGTTTGCGTTGCAAACGGTTATATTTTGACTTTGTCAAAGTTATATTTCAGCTTTCAGTCGAAGTGTTATTTTGGCTGTCGCCAAAGCTAAGGTATTTATCCATAACTTGCACGAAGAGCAAATATCACTGCATAAGCAATATCACTGTCGAAGACAATATCGCTGCGTAAGCAATATCACTGCCGTTAGGCTCATCTCGCCGCAGGCACTTTATACCGCTTTGTCAGTGTCGGTTTTTATGAAGTCCGATTCGTTGTCGTCGGTGCTGTACAAACGAATTTTTTCGTCGGGATTTATCGGCGGAAGTTTGCCGCCGTTTTCTTCCTTCTTATAAGACAGCCTTAAAAGTAGCGGCGTGACAAGCGACGTCACAAGAATTAGTATGAGAACGAACGGCATAATGCTGGGGTTGACCATATCGTAGTCGATGCCCTTTTGCGTGCAGACAAGCACGACTTCCGCGCGCACCATCATACCGATACCCACGCGGTAACTGTCTTTTATTCCGTATCCGCAAATCAACCCGCCAAGACCGCAACCGACAACTTTCCCGAGTATTCCTGCCGCAACGAATGCAAAGCCAAATCCCACAAAAGCGGGGTTAAAGTGGTCAAAATTAAGGTTTATCCCTATGTTTGCGAAAAATGCGGGCGCGAAAATCATATAATTGCTGATTTCGATACGGCGGTCGACGTACGTCCTGTCGGCAATGCCCGAAAGCATAAGTCCCGCAACGTAAGCACCCGTGATATCGGCAATTCCAAAAAGTTTTTCCGCGGCGTAAGCGAACACGAAGCACACCACGACGCAAAGAATCGGGATACGTCTTGTGTGCGGATATCTAAGGTCGATGCGGCGGATTATGAACAACGCGACATAGCCCATCGGTATCGCCATTGCAAAGAATGCGATAAGTTTTGCGACGACAACCCAGACGTCCGCGGTGTTCCCGCTTTTGTCAAGGCTTATCATAAGCGACAGCAAAACAATGCCGATTATGTCGTCCAGAATCGCCGCGCTGACAATCGACGTGCCGACGCGCGTTTGCAGTTTTCCCAGCTCTTTAAGCGCGGCAACGGTAATGCTGACCGACGTCGCCGCAAGTATCGTCCCGTAAAACAGGTTGGAAAGAATCTGTGAGCGCGACACGTGAAATCCGCCGTTGAACGCGCTTGCAACCAGAAATCCGAACAGTAACGGAAACGCCACGCCGAGAGTCGTGATGACAACCGACGCTGCCCCCGTGGATTTGAATTGTTTCAGGTCGGTTTCTATCCCCGCCGAAAACATTATGAAAATTACGCCGATTTTTGCAAGGAAAGAAATGCCTTCCATTGCGGTGGCGTTGAATATCGATTGTCCCGGGATATACTTGATAAGTCCCAAAAGTATGCCCGCAAGCAACATCCCCACAACCTGCGGCAGCCCGAGTTTTTTGAACAGAATCGACATAAACTTGGACAAAAGCAGTATGAGCGCAAGCGGCAATAAGATTTCGTAATAGTTCATAAAACGGCCTCTTTAAATGGTAATCCTACAATATTACTATACTATATAACTAAATATACTTAAAGTCAATGTTTTTTGACATTTTGGACAATAAAAAACTGCCGCATATCGCGACAGTTTTCAAGCGATTGATTATTCCGATCTCAGACACTCGACGGGATCTTTGTTTGCCGCAATCGCCGCGGGGATAATGCCCGCAATCATCGACAAGAAGAAACTTATCAAGAAAAGCGAAATGGCGTAATACCAGTCAAGGTGCAGCAGGTTGGGAATATCGATGACTTTCTTAATAATCACGTTTGCGATGTAAACCAGAAGATAGCCGAAGCCGATACCCAGCGCGCCCGAAATCATACCGATTATCGAAGTTTCGGAAATGAACAGGTTGCTTACGTCGAGTTTCCTTGCGCCGATACTTCTTAAAACGCCGATTTCCTTGCGCCTTTCAAGGACGGACGTATAAGTGATGATTGAAATCATTATCGACGAAACGATAAGCGACACCGCCGAAAACGCGATAAGCGCGGTGATCATGGCGTTGGTCATTTGTTCGACGTAGCCCATAATCGTTTGCAGCATGTCGGTGTATTTGATGGAGTGGTTTTCGTCCTTTACACCGGCGTTCACCCAGGTGTACGTGCCGTCGGCGTTACTTTCTCTGACGTAATATTGATAATCGTCAAGGACTTTTAGGATATTCTTTTTACCGTCGAAGTTCGCCGCGTAAATCTGAATACTGTCGGGGTTATCGAGTTCGGCATATCCGAAAGTGGTTTTCATATAAGAAAGAACCTTGCTTTCAAGTTCGGCTTTCCCGTCATACTTACCGACCGCAACCAAATTGGATTTATCGATTATTTCGCCATCTTTGATTTCCTTCCCGATCGTGTCAAGCACGCTTACGAAAGCGATTAACCCGCTGTTTACGCTGTAAACCAAGTTGCCGTCCTCGTCGATTGTTGCAACCTTTTTGTCGCCCACAACCTTATAATCGCTGCCATAAGGTACGACCTGATAACAATTCGTGAATTGCGAACCGATGATACCGAGGCTTTGGCAACGCTCGACAAGCGCCTCGACAACGGCGTGGGGATATCCGACAACGCCCTGAATTGCCGAAGCAGACGCGTTTTTGTTGGGACGTACGATGCCCGACACTTTCATTTTTATGCCGCAGTGTCCGTCAACGAACGTGCCGCTGTCTTCAATGCGTTTTCCGTTTTTAAGGTACGATTTCGTAATTTTTCCGTCCGCAGCGTCAAAATAGTCGCTGTCGCAAAGAACGGCATATTCGATGCCGAGCAGTTCTTCTTCCGTGAAATATCTGTCGTAGAATCCGTAGCCGTTGCCGCTGTTCGTCCCGCCGAACATATCCGCAACTTCGTTGGGGTGTACAAGACCTGCCGCAAACAGCATGAAGTCCTGAATCTTGTTGTATTCGTCGACTTTCAGCACGCAGTCGAAAACTTTGTATTCTTTGCCGTCTTCGCCGACTTCGATACGTCCTTGTTTTGCGTCTTCGGGCCATACGCCCGCAAGGACGTCGTATTGCTGTTCAAGAATTTTTTGGTTTGAAATAAGTTCCGAAAACACGCTGAACGCGTCAAGATATCCGCTGAATTCGCCCAGCATATCTCTGAACGTGCTTGTAAAGCCCATGGATTCCATCATCGGCTCCATAGAGTCTGCAAACGGATTGATTTTCGTATAAGGGACTTGTGACCATTCGATATTTCCGTCGGCATCCGCCGCGTTATCGAGCACGCCGTCCGTTTTGTGTCCCGTCGTATAATACGTTCCGCCGTTCACGGAATCCCTGACGGGGATACGCCTGTAAACGTTAAGATTTGACGAATAAACGTATTTTACGTAGCCGTCGGTGTCTTTAAGCCCGATGTCGGGATCGTCAAGATAGGCTTTGATTTCTTTAAGGTCGTTATTGAAAAACAGTGTGCTGGAATTCAAAAATTCCGAAAGGCTTCCGATATCTTTCACAAGAAGCCCGGCGACGGGGTTTATGCCCACCGTTGCGCCCGAAGGGAATTTTTGCCCTTCGCTCTTTGCCATAAGCATGTTGGCAAGCTCCATAATGTCGGCGCCGCTCTGGCTGATTTCAAGTGGGTAAAGAGAAAGCGCGCTTTCTTCGGTATGACGGATATACTTATTCACGCCCGAAGACAACGCCAAAACAAGCGCAATACCGATAATGCCGATACTGCCCGCAAACGAAGTAAGGAAAGTGCGCCATTTTTTGCTGTAAAGGTTTTTGGCGGATATGCTTATCGTCATCGCGCTGCCCATGGAAACCTTGCGTTCTTCCCGTCTTTCGTGTCTTATCTGTTGATATGTTTTTTTGATGCGCTGACGGATTGTTTTCTTTTTGGGCAGAGGTTCGCCTGCTTCGTCAAGGACGACTTCTTCCTCGACGTCGTCGGGATCGATAAGCGGATCGGTGTCGTCAACGACTTTTCCGTCGACGATTCTGACCGTTCTCGTGCTGTATTCCGCCGCAAGGTCGGCGTTGTGCGACACCATGATGACAAGGCGGTCTTTGGCAACTTCCTTCAACAGGTTCATTACCATTTTGCCGCTTTCCGTGTCAAGCGCGCCCGTGGGTTCGTCCGCGAGAATTATCGCGGGATTGTTGACAAGCGCCCTTGCGATCGCAACCCTTTGCATTTGTCCGCCCGACAGCTGGTTGGGTTTTTTATACGCCTGATCTTCCAGCCCGACTTTCTTTAACGCTTCGAGAGCGATTGCCTCGCATTCTTCCTTTTTGCGCCCCGCAAGCGTCAAGGCAAGCTCAACGTTGGAAAGCACGCTGAGGTGCGGGATAAGGTTGTAACTTTGGAAAACAAAGCCGATTTGTTTATTGCGATATCTGTCCCAATCTCTGTCGTCGAAGTCTTTCGTCGACTTTCCGTTGATAATGATATCGCCGTCGGTGTATCTGTCAAGACCGCCGATAATGTTCAGTAACGTGGTTTTGCCGCAGCCGCTTTGTCCCAGAATCGTGACAAATTCGCACTCGCGGAAGTTCAAGGTGATGCCTTTCAAAACGTGAACCGTGTTCTGTTTTGTGACGTAATCCTTGGTAATGTGTTTTAATTTAAGCATTAAACGCTCCTTTTGTAGATAAAGTATTAAAAATACGTATATATTTTATCAAATATGGCGTATGGTGTCAAGAAATTACATAAAAGCGACGTTTTTGGACAAACGTACGGTTTCGCCTCGTAATCGCTTAAAATACAATTCCATTATGCTATAATCATATGATAAAAGGTTAAATTATGCTTAAAAATTCAAAAGAACGTTCGGGCTTTTCCCTTGTATGGTTTTAATTTTCAATCGCGTACACCGTCGTGCTGCTCGGCACGGGATACAATTTTCTTGCCCCGTTTGCGGCGGCGATTGCGGCGGTTACCGCGCTTATCGTGTTTATCCGCGCGCTGCTCAACAAAAAGTTTGAGCCGCTTTTCGTCATCTCGTACGCTTATATGATCCTTGAATTGTTCGTATATTTCCTTTTCTGGGGCGCGGACGTTCTCCCCTCGGATCGTATTATCGACGGCGTGAATCTGAAATCGCTTTGGAGCGGCGAGGTCGAAAACCCCGATTTTTACCTTGACGAAAAAAGTTACGCCCTGTTTTTATTGTCGGCGTTCGCGTTGTACCAGAAAGATATGGCAAACGGCGATTACACGTCGATACGCCAGTTTGACAACTTCGTGCGACTTGCTCACTTCGAGCGCGCCGAACAGTGCGGTATGAACGGGCATTGCACGCACCAGTTCGTGATCGAATCGGACGGCAGCGTGTATCCGTGCGACTTTTATTGCACCGACGAATATCTTCTTGGCAACGTTTCGGACAAAGACTTTTTCACGCTCGAACACACGAACAAAGCCGTCGAATTCATAAAAGAAAGCCTCGTCGTGGACGAGACTTGTAAATCGTGCGAATATTATATGCTTTGCAAAGGCGGCTGCAAGCGCGAAAGGCGCGACGTTGAAAAATGCAAGGCGTACAAAACCTTTTTCAGATTCGCCCTGCCTTATCTCAAAAACATGTCATAAAGGCTTGCGTTTCATCACGCACAAGGTTTCGAGTTCCGCCGTTTTCGGGAACATGTTGTAAGGCGTTACCGACGCGACTTCAAAAGTTTCACCAACGTATTTTACGTCGCGTTGCAAGGTTTTCGGATTGCAGGAAACGTACACGAACTTTTCAGCGCCCGACCTTATCACGGCGTCCAGCACTTCTTCGGTCGCGCCCTTTCTCGGCGGATCGATAACCACGCATATTTCGGGCTTTATGCCCGATTTTTCATTGCTTAAAATATCGTTTACGAGTTTTGGCAGCACTTTCGTTGCGTCACCGCAAATGTTTTCGACGCGCCCCGACAGCCCGTTTTTCTTCATCAGATCGTTTGCGTTTTCAACCGCTTCTTTCACGATTTCCACGCCGTAAACTTTTGCGTTTTTATTGGCTTTTGCAAGCATCGACGTAAGGATTCCTATGCCCGAATAAACGTCGACGATTACGTCCGCGTTTTTCACCGCGGCGTTTACCCCGTCGTAAAGTTTTTGTCTGACCCCGTCGTTGACCTGCAAAAACGACTTTGGCGAAAGGGTGGTTTTTATGCCGTCGATATCGACGTCTCTTTCCGCACCATATAGTTTTTTCACGTCGTCGCCCATAATGACGTTCGTGCGTTTTTCGTTGACGGACGAATACAAAACGCATTCAAAATCTTTTGACAAAACTTCAAACAGTTCGCGCCCGTACGGCAACTCTTTCCCGTTTATCACAACCGTCGCGAACAGCAACCCGTCGACGTACCTTGCGACAAAGTGCCGAAGCAACCCTTTGCCCGTCGCCTCGTCGTAAACGGAAAGTTTTTGTTTCCTTTTTTCGTCGTTTGCCCAAATTTTCACGGCGTTTATTATTTTCGTCGCGAAATCGCCGTGCAGCATACACCCGGACAGCGCGACGACGTCATGCGTGTTCCGCCTGAAAAACCCGAGCGTAATCCCGCCGCCGTCGACGGTGAAAGGCATTTGCAGTTTGTTGCGGTATTCATACTCCTTGTCAAAAACCGTGTCCGAAACCTGAACGTTTATTCCCGCCTTGTTCAGCGTGGTTTGAAGGAGTTTTCGTTTCAGCTCGTTTTCGGTCGGAAAATCGACGTGCTGCAACACGCAGCCGCCGCACTCCCCGTACGTTTTGCACGGCGGAACGACGCGGCACCTTGCGGGACGCACGATTTTCACGGCGTCCGCATCGGCAACTCCTTTGTAAACCTTTTTAATTTTGATTTTCGCAAGGTCGCCCGCCGCCGTGTACGGCGTGAACACCGCAATATCTTCGATTTTTGAAAACCCTTTGCCGTCAAGTCCGAAGTCGGTAATTTCGGCAAGGTAAGTATCCGTAACTTTCATATCGTCAATTTTATCATACTTTTTCAAAAACGCCAACCGTTAAGTGCTGCTTTATGCGGTTTGCTTTCTCGTTTCAACGCCTTTAAGTATCGTTTTGAATTCTAAATTGATGCTTATATTTGTTTTGAATTCTTTACAATATTCTATACGAGGTGTATAATATGAATATATCGGCTTTTTCTGAAAGATTAAAGGATCTGCGCATCGACGCAGGCATGACGAGCGACCAACTCGCAAAAAGAATCGGCGTTACGAAAAGCACAATTTCGTTCTGGGAAAACGGCGTAAACGAGCCTAAGGCAAGTTACATCGTCGCGGTTGCGAAAGTGTTCAGCGTATCTGCCGACTATCTTTTGGGGCTCAAAGACACGATTTAAGAGGCAGGTATGAACAAAATCGATATAAAAACAAGAAGGACTCTTTTATGGGCGATTTTCCTTTCGGTCGGTTTCCCTTTGGGAATCGCGATGACCGTCATCGGTTTTACGAAAGGTCAGTCTTTCCGCGCGATGGGCATCGTCGGCATCATCCTTATCGTCATGGGATTTTACGGCGCGCCGATGGTATGGATTCATTTCGGTCAGCTTAAATATTTCTCGCGTCTTAATGCGCAGATTGTCGGCGACGGCATCAAAAGCGTGAAAATGCTTGCGGAAGTCCACAACAGGAATCCCGAAGTCGTGGCAAACGACGTCAAAACGATGGTGCAAAAAGGTTATCTTGACGGTTATCTCGTCCTCGACAACGAAAGAATCATCGACAAAACCACAATGCGCGACAAGGATTACGAAATGATGGAGGCGGAACGCGCGGGGACGCTCAACCTCGTCCACTGCCCTTTCTGCAACGCGAAGTTTGAGCTTATCAACGACGTCGGCGTTTGTCCGTACTGCAACTCGAAAATTACCAAAGAGATGCTGGATAAATCCGTGAAGGCATACAATAAATCCGATAAATAATTTCGGAACGGGGGGATTTTGTGGAAACTACAAGTCAACGCAAATATTTCAAAGGGCTTCGCGCGCTTGCGCTAACGGCCCTTTTTTGTACGATTGCGCTCACCATTTTTATCTGGGGCGAGGCGTTGACGCCCGGCGATAAAAGCGCGATTCAGTCGGCGAAGGTGTCCGACAACATTCAGTCGGCAATGAAATCCGACGAGCCCGCGCCCCCTGTTTCCGCCGTTACCGGATTTGAAGTAACAAAGGTTGTCCGCGACGGAAAAGAGATTGATACCGATAAATATTACATCGGCGACAAGGTGCGCCTTTCTGTAAACGTCCTGCCCGAAAACGCCGACACGTCCGATTTGTACTTCGTCGCGGGAAAGGACGCACAAGACTTATCCGTATCGGAAGACGGCGAGGTTGAATTCACTTCCTGGGGCTGGCGCAGAGTGCTTGTAAAATCACGCAAAAACCCGTCCGTTATCCTTTTTGACAAACAATTAAAGTGCTCGGGCGTCAATCCCGACACCGTAACGTCGATTTCGGCAACGATACGAAAAGTCGGGGCAACAGAAGACACCGACGTTTTGCAAATCGGCGATGAATACGTGCTCGGAATTTTCACGGACAACGGGCTGGAAACGTCCACGGCAGAAACGCGTCTTTTTATCAACGGTGAAAAAACGCGAGAAAACGAATACCTGTACTTTTTGCCCGCCAAACAATTCTTTTATCCGCGAGCGGAAGGCACGGTAGATCTTAAATTCGAGTATGCGGGGAAAACGGCAAAAAAAACCGTTACCATCGTGCCGGGGAAAATTCCGCCCGCTTCTTTCACCTTTACAGACAGCCGAGTGACGAAAAACACAGACGGCTCGTTTTCGCTCACGATGGAAAAAGGCGAACATATTAAAAACATCATTAATGAACTCGGGTTCAGCCCGCTGAATAAGGACAAGGAAATCGACGATAATTGCGCCGTATATTTCGACTACGAAACGTCAAACGGCAAAATCGTCAACTGCGCGGCTTATAATCTGCACGCCTATAAACCCGGCACCGCAACAATCACCTACACTTCCCTTTACGACAAAAATATTAAAGCAACGCTGCACGTCACCGTGCCCGACGTCGTGGACGGACTTACCGTCGTCGCACCCGACAGATGCGTCAAAGGCGGCAAAATCGATCTCAACGCTTATACGGGCGGCAACGTCACGAAAAACGTGAAATGGGAAGTCGTCAAGGGCGAAGGCTCAATCGACAAAAACGGCGTGTTTACGTCCGACAAATCGGGCAAAGTCACCGTGCGCGCAACGTACGTCGGCCGCCCCGACCTTACCGTCGAAAAGACGATTACCGTGTCCGTCTTCGACACCTTCCACACGCTTATACGAAAAGGGCTCGGGCACTTCTCGCTTTTCCTTGTGCTGGGGTTCGGATTGTTCGGCACGTTCTTCCTGCTTATTAAGCCGAGATGGGCGTCGCTGCCCCTTTCCTTGCTTTCGGCGTTTGTCGTCGCAGGCATTTCGGAAATGTTCCAACTGCCCGTTTTCACCAGCGGACGATACGCAACCTGGCAGGACGTCGCAATAGATTTTCTGGGCGCGCTATCGGGCATCGGCATCGCCGTTGTCGCGGTATCGATCGTCGGGCTTATCTGGTTTAAGGCAAAACCCGAAAGTTTCAAAAATATGAAAAACGAGTTCTCGTTCCTTACGTTCAAAGCCTCTTTCAAAAAGCAGGAAAAGATTTTCACCGACGAAAACTAATCACATTCCCTCAAACCGCAAAGACAAAAGACCGACGTTTATCGGTCTTTTTTTGAGTGTTAAACATTGTTTTTTGTCGGGATACAGATATTGCCCGCGACACGCACTCGTTATCCGCAGTACATAAATCCCGCGAAACTCACGTCCGCCCAAAGGTCTTTCAAAAGCACTCCGTCGATGTTCGCTTTTGCTTCAAACTCCTCCCTTGAACCATACTCCTGCTGCATATCTTCCGAGCAAAACACCACCGTTTCGCTCCCTTTCAGAAACACTTCGTATGATACGTTTTCATAGGTAAAAAGCATTTCGCTATAAAAGTACAGCCCGTTCACGAACTCGTCAAAAGTCGCTTTGAACGGCAATCCTTGTTCATATTGTTTTTTTGCGGTTGTCGTCGAAACCAGCATGGGATAACTTATTCCCCATTGTTTTTCCATAATATCCGCGTCCTTTTCAAATTTCCATCCGCAGTTTTCACACTCGCCGTTGCCGTACCTGTCCTGCAACGCGACGCCGCCGCACACCGGGCACTTCACAATCTCGTCTTTTTTGTAAGGATCGTCGTATTTGAAAAACTTGAATTTTTTTGCATCAAGCCCCGAAACGTTTCTGTTGCGCTTCTCCCATTTGAACTGCGCCAAATCTTTGTAGTTCAGATTTTTCGTCCACTCGTAAGCGGTCGGTAAGAATTCCTTGATATTGCCCGTCATTGCGGGAAACGGCTCGTCGTAGCACAAAACAACGCTCGGTTTGATTCTTTTCATCATCTCGTTGTAGCCAAGCATAAAATCTTCTTCGCAATTCTCCCGGCAACACGTGCATACCACAACCGCCGAGCCTTCTTCAATGCCGTCAAAACAAAAGTCAAACGACCTTTCGTCGCCCCACGATACCGTCGGTATTACCCTGAGCCCCCTGCTTTGCCAGAACGCCCCGCACCAGCGATTTTTGAATACGTTTTCGATTTGAAGCGCAAGCGGCATATTCGTAAAAACGCTGAAATCCGGGCTGAATAAGGCATAATATTGCCCGAGTTTTTCAAGTTCTTCGTCGGGATTGTCATAAACCTTTCCGAATTTCCAGTCGTACGTGAAAAAATGAATGGTCTTATCCTTGTTTTTTTCGTCGCCGTTTCTTGCGTCCGCATAGCAAAGAAGTTGTATTTTCTCAACGTCGATATCCTGCTTTTTGATAAGCGGCATATCGTATTTCCCGACGCTTTCCCCGTTATACAAAAACTCGTTCCTGACAAGTCGTTGCTTCCTTTTTTGTTTATCGATTTCGTATTCGCTCTCAATCTTTCTCATTTGTCACCTTCCCCGTTTTCATATACAACATATTATAACGCTTTTTATTATATCATCTCTTTCTCGTTTTGCATATTCTTTTGCAATTATAATTAGCAGCGCGGACAACAGGACTTGTAGAGAGCAAAGAGAAGCGACATCACATGTTATCAAGACAAGCACACTCCACGGTTGCATTTTTTATTTTCTTTTGTCTTATCAAAAGGGGTTGAAATTTTTAGAAAAAACTGCTATACTAATAATGCTAAACTAACTTAATATTTTGAAACAAACTTTTTTTATTGTAAGGGTGTGTTATACCCTTTTGTGCTTTTCGCTTTTTGAATTTGATAAAAATGCAAATTCCACCTAGTGAAAAGCAATGTTAATGTTTGTTTCAGTAAGGTTAGTTTAGCGACAATCGGAGTTTGCGTTTTTTGTGCGTCGGCTTCGGTTGGCGCACTTTTTATTTTTAAGCGGTTAAAATACTGGTATTTAAAAAAGCAATACTTAGGATATTAAACGGAATTGATTATCAGCCGTTTTTCGATGCTTCTACCCCAAAATCAAAACAATATACGTTGGCTGTTAAAAAAATTACTGATGAATACACAAATTGTTATGGACAAACACGCAGTTCTGCACTCGCTTATCAAAATAAACGGATAATAAAAAAGAAAATAACGATTATTAGGAGAAAATCAAAATGGCTATGAAATTTTATTCTTCAACATTAACTCACCGTTGTCCTAAATGTAATACTATTCTAAAAAAAGAAAAACACGATGATACCTTAAATTTTATTTATCTCGTTTTGTTTATTCCTATTGGGTTAATAGCTTTAATTGTTCACTTAATAAAAAAGAAAACGGAAAAAGAAGAATTTAATAAATATGGGGAACAAATAATATGTTGTCCAAATTGTCAAAGTGTTGTAGCAATATACTCTAACGGCGGCATAGCCGGACACAGTAGAATTATTATACAAGAAAAAGAGTTATTTGAAATGATAAAACCATTTGTCGACTATATTTATAACGATTATGGTATTTCGTGTGATAGATATAATAACAAAGAAAAATACTCGGAAATGCTTGGATTGCGTTTTGAAAATGTGTTAGGAGATAAATGCAATGTTTTTATTCTAAATGTTTATGGCAAATTAGAAATGAAAATCGATAAGGATAATTACGAAAGTTTTGATATTAAAAAATTGGCAGTCAAAATACTGGATAAATTAAACTAAAATAACGGCACATATATGAAAAACAATTTGATTAAAAAAATTTTGTTGATTGTTCTTTTCGGGATAGGAATTTATGGCATAATAAATAATTTAATCATTTATTCTAATAGAAAGAACGAAGTTTATATATCAAAAATTTTACCTGCTACACCTATGTCAGTATTACCCTTGGTAATTACTAAAGACTTCGATTTATATAAAACGGATGATAACGTGTATTATTATGGTGGAGAAATATACAATAATGGCAATAAAGAAATAATAATTGAAGAATTGCGTTATACATTTAATCACGGTGTAAAAACATATATGCAAACTACAATAGAAACAAACATATGTATTTTACCAAAATCTACTTACACCTTATATGATGTCCCTTTGTTGGTTGTATATGACGATAGGTATATTGTCGATTATGCCTATGTGAAAATTACAGTAAATGGAAAAGAACAATATTTATTTCACGAAAACTATTATTCGATTGTTGCGGAACACACTAAATTATTAGACAAAGAAAAAGCAGACTTTGAAAAGAACAAAGAACAACCATTAAAAACCAGTATAGGTTTTATGGGTTTTACAGGTATAATAGGTGTTTTACTAATTAGAGTATTTATTGTTGACAAAAGGAAAACACAAGCTTGAGTATCGGGTGCGAATTATATAAACCTAATAGAAAATATTATAGGACAGGATAATATCCTGCCATTATTTTTTGCAAAATAAAAACATCACAAATCGAACCTTTCGATTCAACTTACGTTATTTTTGGTGCGGACAACAGGACTTGTAGAGAGCGAAGCGAGCGTAATAGCATAAGCGAGCAAGTTTACTTGCAAAGCGTTGCGCCAGCTGCACAGCGTGCAGGAGCAAACAAACACAGTGTCGTTTGCCGACAAAACGTAGTTTTGTTTCAAGTCCGCTGCCGCATGAAAAAAGACAACCCTTTCGGATTGTCTTTTTTTGGTGCGGACAACAGGACTTGTAGCGAGCGGAGCGAGCGTAATAGCGCAAGCAAGGCAATATTATTGCCGAGCGGCGCGTCAGCTGCGTGCAGGGGCACACGGAGTGTGCAGACAATGCACTGCATTGTCACAAGTCCTGTTGCAAACCAAGATATGAAAAAACGAACCGAATTAACGGTTCGTTTTTGTTAGCTTTGGTGCGGACAACAGGACTTGAACCTGCACAGCCTTGCGACCATAAGAACCTGAATCTTACGCGTCTGCCAATTCCGCCATGTCCGCACAACGGATAAAATAATATCTTAAAAACCGCATAAAGTCAAGTATTTGAAACCATTTATGTTTAAGCGGCGAGAAGAGCGCGTGCGATGCGGTTTACGTCGGTGTTGTCGATTTTCTCGGGAATAATCGCTTTCAGCTCGTCCGCGGACAATCCTTTCACGAAAATGAAGTATTTCACGTTGGTGCCCGTATGCGTTTTTGTGGTATAAAGGCTGTTTTTGATATCGTCTTTGGTTTCGCCGTCCTTGTATTTCAGCCCGCCCGTTTCGTGGTCGGCGGTGACGATAATCGCACTGTCGAGGTCTTTTAGCCTGTCGTATGCGATTTTAATGGAGTTGTCGAAGCTTTTAAGGTACTTTGTCATCGGGATAATATCGTTTTTGTGGCTTTTCTTGTCGATATGCGCGCCCTCGATCATCAGAAAATATCCGCCCGGGAAGCGGGCTTCCATAAATTTCAGCGCGAACTCGGTGCACATTTCGAGCGTAGGCGTATCGGCGGTGCCGTCTTCCGACGGAAGCGATGAAAACGGCATAATCAATTTATTGCCCGAAACGCTTCCGACGACGTCGTTGAAGCTTGTTGCGAACGTAAAGCCTTTGCTTTCAAACTGCGATTTATATTTCGTGTATTCGCCTTTTCCCGCGCCGAGATACAAATCCACGACGTCGTTAATCTGCCCTTTAATTATTTCGGAAGTGTCGCCCCTATTGTTTGCGTGCGACGAAAACGACGCCGGCGTCGCGCCGTAAAGATTGTCCGTCGTCACGATACCCACGCCGAGCCCTTTTTCCTTGGCGTACTCTGCGACGCTTTTGACGTTATTTCCGCCGTGGCGCGCGACTTCGCCGTTATTGAATTTTTGTCCGGTTGCGAGCGCGCTTCCGGCAGCCGCGCTGTCCGTGGGAAGTCCAACGTTGTTTGAAAAGGTCGTTACGAACCCGTCTGCCCCGAGCGAGCGCATGAACGCCCTTTCGCCGTAATACGTTTCCGTCGTTTTAATATGGTTTTCGCCCATACCGTCGCCGATGAACAACACGGTTTTGCTTGCGAGCCCGGTAAGGCTTGAAAAATCGGTTTTATAAAGGTTTTTCGTGCGGTTGAGCGCAACGCCCATAAAGGCAAGCGACACCGACAGTATCGCGACGAGCGCCGCCGACACAACCCACAACAGAATTTTACTTGTCCTGACTTTTGTTTTTTTCATAATTTCTTATCCCCTTAAAAATTAAAAGGTTTTTTGAAGCGACGAAAGAATGTTTTCGGACGTTTTCGCGACTTCTTTAAGCGCGCCTTCTTCAAACGGAGATTTCAGCCCCGCAAGGCGAACAAGATCGGTGAAGACATACGAGCCGCCGCGCGTCGCATGTGCAAGATACGCCTTGAACGCCTTGTCGTAATCCTTTTGCGATTCTTCCAGAAACTCGATCGCGACGGTCTGAGCAAGGCAGTAATCGATGTAATAAAACGGGCTTTCAAAAATGTGATTCTGGTATTGCCATCTTGTACCTTTTGAAAGATACGGCACGTCGTCGGCGTCCATCCACGGGCGGAATTCTTTTTCAAGTTTCAGCCAGACTTCGTCGCGCTGTTGCGGCGTCATATCGGGATTTTCGTATACGATATGTTGGAAGTAATCCACTATCGTTCCGTACGGAATGAAGGTTAAAGCGTCGAAAAGGTGCTTATAACGGTACTTATTTGCATCTTTGCCGAAAAACATATCAATATATTTCCAGGCGAAAAACTCCATCGACATGCTGTGTGTTTCCGCCGTTTCCATTGCGCCGAGACCAAGTTCGTACGGCACGACGGGTTCCGACATATAATACGCAAAAGCGTGTCCCGCCTCGTGCGTTACGACGTCGATGTCGGCGGTCGTTCCGTTGAAGTTTGCGAAGATGAACGGTTGGTGATACTTATCGAAACTCGTCATATATCCGCCCGTCCATTTGCCTTCGCGCGTGAACACGTCGAACGCGGCGGTATCCATCATCATATCCATAAACGCGCCGGTTTCGGGGCTCATATCCTTGTACATTTCCTGCCCTGTTTTCAGAATGCCGCGCTCGTCGAGAGCGGGTTTTGGATCTTCCTGAAAATACGTGTCGTTGTCGTATAAACGCATGTGGTCGATGCCGAGTTTTTCCGCAACCTGCTTTTTCAGACGCGTCACGACGGGCACGATATCCTTTAAGACGTTTTCACGGAAAACCTTTACCATTTTTTCGTCATAGCAAAGCCTGCCCATGTTGTAGTAGCCCAACTCGACGTAGTTTTTGTATCCCATTTTTTTTGCCATAAGGTCGCGGTTTTTGACCATTCTGTCAAAGACGTCGTCCAAAAAATCGCTGTGTTTTTCCAGCGTTTTTCCAAGTGCGACGTACGCCTCTTTTCGGGTTGCGCGGTCGCTGTCCTGCGCGAATTTGCGAAGTTCGCCAAGCGTAATATCCTTGCCGCGGAAGTTATAAGTGCATTCCGACACGAACTTTGAGTATTCCGTAACAAGCGCGTTGTCTTTTTGCATTTCGGGAACGATCGCGTCGCTCACCGCTTTTTTCTGCAACTCGAATTGTTTAATGATGACGGGATTTATTTTTGTTTTGAGTTCGTCCAAAAACTTACTGCTTAAAATCGCGTCGGCGTATTTCAGGTAACTTACCTGCACCACGGGCGATTTTTCGTCGTAATAGTCCTTTTCGGCGCTGTAAAACTCGTCCTTTGTATTAAGCGTGAAACGAGCGTTCGCAAGCGACGACTCCGTATAAAAATCGCGCAAAGCGTCGTTCACGAGTTCTCTTGCTTCCAGCACGTCGTCGACGGACTTCGCCGCGTTGATTTGTTCAACCGCTTTATCAATGACGCCGCATACCTTTTCGGCGTCCGCTCTTTCATAAGGAATTTCCGAAACTTTCATTCTTTGCATAAATACTCCTTTGCGCGAAAACGCGCGCTACCGTTAAATTGTAGCACGCGCCTTTGAAAATTTCAATAATAAATGCCGTTTAGTTATTAAAACGTAACGGTTACTTCATATTCGAACGTCTTTCCCGCGGGGAGAGTGTTGATAAGGAATTTGTTTTTCAGTTCCCTGTCGCAATCGACGGTGTCGGGAAGCCCCCACCACGCTTCGATGCAGGCGTATTTGCCCATTTTGTTGTTGGACCATATCGCAAGCACGGGAACGTTGCCGATGTCGAACGTGATTTTCTTGCCGTCGCGGCGCAGAAGGGTTACTTTTTTCGCGTTGTTTTTCGTGACGACCGCGTCGTGGATAAAGGTCGATTTCACCAGGGGGATTTTGTTGGTAAACTCCGACTTTTTCTCGCCCTTGACAAGGTGCAGATCGTCGTCGAATTCATATTCTTCGATGGGTTTATCGGTGTCGATAATCGCAAAGTTGCCGGATACGTCGCAGGTATCGTCGGTTTCGTCGCCGACAAGCGCCCAGCCGAAGTGCGTACCGAGCCCGAAAGGCATATCGACGTCGTCGGTGTTTACGACGGTGTACGTGATTTTCATACTGTTTCCGACAAGCGCGTATTTCACCTTGAAATCGAAATCGAACGGATATTGTTTTTTGGTTTCTTCCGTCGATTTAAAGTCCATGACGAGCGTGTCGCCGGTGTTGCTTTCCGCCGTGAAGACGTTGTAGCGGGCAAGCCCGTGGTTTTTCATTTCGTAGCGTTTTCCGTCGACGGTATACCAGCCGTCTTTAAGGCGCGCGACGAAGGGGAAGATGACGATGTCTTTCGATTTCCACGATTTCTCGCTGCCCTGCCAGAGATATTCCTCGCCGCGATATTTCACGCTGTCGAGAAGGCTACCGTTTTCGTTGACCGTTACGTCCAGAATGCCGTTTGTGATGTTTTGCATAATTTTACCTCTTATCTTTTTTATTTTCAAAAATTGAAATTTGCCGTGTTGTAAATCGTCGCAACCGACGTTTCTTCCGATTTTTTCCTGCCGCGCTCGCTTTCGATTGTCCAGGATATGAACGGCGGATATTTCGCGCGTTTTTTCTTGCTGTGCGGAATCCCCAGAATATTGCAAAGCAGAAAATCGGGTTTGAAATCGAGTTTCGGCGTCTTCGGCTTAAAGCACGAGAGCGCAATCGTATATCCCTTATCCTTAAAATACTTTGCCGCCTTTTCGTTGAAGCCTATGTACATATATTTGCCGTTATAGGACTTTAACTCATCAATAAGTGCGTCACAAAGTGCGATTTCGTTGTTTCGGCACTTCAACTCAATCAATATCGGGGTGCGCCCGTCAACCGCCGCAAGCACGTCTTTCAGCGTCGGAATCGTGTGCGAAGTGTTTTTGAGTTTAAGCGCGGTCAGTTGACTTTTGGTCATTTCTTCGACAACGCCGCTTACGCCGCACATACGCTTTAACGTGTGGTCGTGAAACACGACGAGTTTGTTGTCCTTTGTCAGATGCACGTCGATTTCAAGCCCCAGCCCTTTGTCCGCAGCAATGCGGATTGCAGTGAGCGAGTTTTCGGGCAAAGTCTTGTCGAAACAGCCGCGATGGGCGTAGTCTTTCACGCCGCCGAGAATGTCAAGAACGTTTTCCATATTATTCAAAAATCCTTTTTATAATGGTTTTCGCTTGTTCGTATAAATCTTTTCGGGTGCCGTCGTTTATCGCGACGTAGTCCGCCCGCTTTATTCTTTCGTCGTCCGTGGTTTGGTTTGTTATTATGTTTTTCGCAAGGTCTTTTGATATGTTCCTTGTCGAAACGATGCGGTTTATTCTCACGTCTTCACCGGCGGTCACGACGATTACTTTGTCAAACAAATCCGTCATTCCGCTTTCAAACAAAAGCGGCACTTCGACGACGGCGTCGCCCGTGATTTCTTCGATTTTCCGCCGTATTTCGGGGTGCGCGAGCGCGTTGAGCGTTTTGCGTTTCTCCTCGTTCGAAAACACTTCTTCGCGAAGAGCGGTCTTATCGACTTTCCCGTCTTTTACGGCAAGCGGAAATGCCGCCGAAAGTTTTTCGATATATCTTTTGTCGCGCAAAAGTTCCGCATTGATTTCGTCGGCGGAATACGTCCTTATCCCAAGTTCTTTCACGGCGCGCATAAATTCGCTTTTGCCCGCGCCTATTCCGCCCGTTACCGCAACTCTCATATTACGCCTCGTACCAGCTTTTGCCGCTTGCGACGCCGACCGTAAGGGGGACGCTGAGTTTTACCGCGGTTTCCATGCTTTCTCTCAGGATTTTTTCAATCTTGTCCTTTTCGTTTTCGTCGGCTTCCGCGATAAGTTCGTCGTGAACCTGCAAAAGAAGTTTCGCACTTGTTTCTTCAAGGTTTTTCGCCGTTTTCAGCATTGCGATTTTTATAATGTCGGCGGCGGTGCCTTGCAGCGGGAAGTTCATTGCGGCGCGCTTGCCGAACTCTCTCACTGCATAGTTACTTGACGAAAGTTCCGGCATAAGACGTATGCGGTTGAAAAGCGTCCTTACAAAGCCGTGCTCTTTTGCGAATTCGACCTGCCCGTCCATAAACTCTTTGACCTTCGGATAAGTCCTGAAATATCGTTCGATATACTTTTTCGCGTCGGAAACTTTGATCGACAGGTTTTGCGCGAGCCCGAAGTCGCTTATTCCGTAAATTATTCCGAAGTTGACCGCTTTTGCGTTGCGGCGCATTTCGTCCGTTACGTCGGCAATATCGACGCCGTAAATCTCCGCCGCGGTCGAGGCGTGAATGTCACGGCTTTCGTTGTACGCCCTTATGAGGTTTTCGTCGCCGCTCATGTGCGCCATAAGACGAAGTTCGATTTGCGAATAGTCGGCGGAAATCAGCACTTTGCCCTTTTCCGCGACGAACGCACGGCGGATTTCCTTGCCCTCGACAGTGCGAGTCGGGATATTTTGAAGGTTCGGCTCGGTCGAAGACAGCCTGCCCGTGTTCGTCAGGGTCTGCTTGTATTCGGTATGCACGCGCCCGTCGGACGACACCGCCTTTTCAAGCCCCAAAACGTAAGTTGACAACAGTTTGGAAATCTGACGGTACCTTAAAATAAGCGGGATAATCGGGTGCTCTTCGTAAAGTTTTTCAAGTACGTCCACGTTGACGGAAAGCCCCGTTTTGTTCTTTTTTGACGGTTTCAGCCCGAGTTTGTCAAACAATATCACCGTAAGTTGTTTCGGCGAATTTATGTTGAAAGTTTCGCCGGCGTACGAGTAAATCTTTGCGGTGAGCGTTTCGATTTCGTCCTCGTATTTTTTCCGAAGTTCTTCCAACACCCCGACGTCTACTTTCACGCCCGCACATTCCATATCGAACAAAACCCGTTCAAGCGGCAGCTCGATATCGTGATACAGCGACGAAAGATCCTTGCTTTCAAGTTCCTTTTCAAGATAGTCGCAGATTGCGAAAAACGCCGTAACCGAGTCGCCCGAAACGTTTGCGGCGGCGGCAAGAGTAACGATATCCTTGAAACTTCTTCCACCGAAAACGAGATATGCAAGAAGCCCCACGTCCTTTGGCGTTGCCGACGTTTCGACGCCGGCGTCCTTGAAAAGATGCAAAAGTTTTTTCAGGTCGGACACAACGCACTCGCTTGTCAAATGCGGCGCGATTTCTTTCAGTACGTCGTCCATCGTCATACCGCCGAAAAGGTCGTAATTTTGTTTAATCACATAAAGTCTGTCGGCAGAAAACGCAACGTCGACGTCCGCCCCTGCGTTAAGCGCAAACGGCTTTCCTTTGTTGTCGTCAAACAACTTTTTCAAATCGTCGATGTTGTCAATTTCAACAGTTGTATATTCGATTTTGACTTGTGAAGTGTCGTTTTCGTCGGATTTTACTTCTTCGTCGGTGAAAGAGAAACGCTTTGTAAGCGACGTGAATTCCAGCGCGATAAGCGCGTTTTTCGCACTTTTTGAAAGCGGATACGAAAACGTAATATCCGACATTCCGATATCAATCGGCACGGCGGTATTTATTGTAGCAAGCGTGTAAGAAAGCCGCGCCATATCTTTTCCGTCCCTAATTTTTTCGCCGAGTTTCCCTTTGATTTCGTCGGTGTGAGAGAGGACGTTTTCCATTGTGCCGTAGGTTTTGAGAAGTTCCATCGCGGTCTTTTCGCCGATGCCCGGAATCCCGGGGATATTGTCGGACGCGTCGCCGCGAAGAGCCTTGTAGTCGATAATCGCAGACGGCGTTTCGAAGCCGTCTTCAAAAAGCCTTTCCTTGTCGTATCTCACGACGTCGGTGATTCCCCTTTTCGTGAAAAGCACGTTGGTGGTGTCGTCGATAAGTTGCAGGCTGTCGCGGTCGCCCGTGACGATATCCGTAGGACACGAAAACCTTTTTGCAAGCGTGCCGATAATATCGTCCGCCTCGTAGCTTTCAAGTTCCACGATTTTTATCCCAAGGTCGCCGATAAGTTTTTTAAGGACGGGCACTTGTTTCACAAGTTCTTCGGGCATGGGTTTTCTGGTCGCCTTGTAGCCCGCATACATATTATGTCTGAACGTCGGCGCTTTCAGGTCAAACGCAGCCGCGATATGCGTCGGTTTTTCTTCATTGATAAGCCGCGCGAGCATGGACACGAATCCGAAGATCGCGCCGGTTGGGTTTCCTTTGCTGTCGGTAAGACCGGGGAGCGCGTAATACGCGCGGTGCAAAAGGCTGTTGCTGTCAAGAAGTAAAAGTTTTTCCATTATTTATTAAGGCGTTTGGGCGAGTGATAGCACTTATAAAACGCTATGAATATTTCCTTTAATTCGTTTTTGATACCCTTGTCGTTTTTGATGACCGCGTCTATGCCGCCTTTAATGCCCTTTGCGGCTTTTTTCGCGGCGGAGAAAACGGCGTCGTAAAACTCGTCGATATCGTAAAAACGGAAGCGGTCGACGTTGAAATACACGGCGAAAACTTCCAAAAAGTTCTCAAACACCTGCAAGTCCGAAGACTTCGACGACAGTTTAAGCATATCTCGCAGCGTGTCGATGACGTCCTCGATATTTGCGTCCTGCGACTTATGCACTTTCAGTTTCGCAAGGGTGACGACTTCTTCGATGGCTTTTCTGTCGATGCCGTGCATGAAGTCGGAAAACGCCTGATCGTCAACGGCGCGCACGCAGAATCTGAAACTCGGCAAGCCCAGAATTGTGCGCTTTGCCTCGTAATAGCCCATTTCCTTGAATCTGTCGATATTTTCCTTTGTGAAGTTCACGGCGTAATCGAGTTTTTCGCTGGGGGTAAACACCAGAAGTTTCGCGCCCTTTAAGTCGACGTCGCGGTACGCGCGGTATTTTTTGATATTCGTGCGGATTGCGACGATTTCGTCGTAGCCTTTGTCGACCAGCATTTTCACGGGCATATTGTCGTAAACGCCGCCGTCGATGAACCACTTGTTTTCCTTGCCTTCGATTTTTTGCCATTTGAATGCGGGGTACGCCGACGACGCCATGACGTAATCGTAAATCTGCCCCTTGGGGATATCTTCTTTCATCATGTAATGCGGCGCGAAATCGGGGACGGAATAGGTCACAAGTCCGAAGTCTTTATTGCTTTTTCTGATTGCATTTTCGTCGATATATTGTTTCAGAAAGGCGCGCATTTTGTCCGCCGTCGTATCGACGAACACGCCAAGGTTTCTTAAAAGTTGCAGGGCGTTGCCTATAAGCTGCGCGTTGAATTGTCCCAGCGTCAGTTCCTTTACCGACAGTTCGTCCATATTAAGGACGTTCTGCATATTGATATTGTCCCAAAGTTCCAGGGTTTTTTCCCAGTCGCCGGCGCAGAACATAGCAGCGTTGATCGCGCCGATACTCGTGCCGACGTAGCCATCAAAATCGGCAAGCCCCATTTCGCGCAGAGCCGTCATAACGCCGATGTGATACGCGCCTTTTACGCCGCCGCCTTCCAATGCAAGACCTTTCATAAAACACCTCTGATAGTCCTTATACACATTATTATAACTATCATAAAGCGCGCTTGTCAAGAACGAAAAAGAAAACCGCCGTAAATACGGCGGTTGCAAAGTTAATCGTTGTTTATTCTCCGCGAAGCAGTTTGTACAACTCCTGCGACAAGACAAGGCTCGACGTGTGTTTGACGGGCGTCTTGCTTTCGTCGGTGTATCCGTAAATGGTGATGGGATACAATTCGCTTGCAATGGATTCGAGGACTGCACCGCCGATTTCTTTGGCAAGATCGCTGATTTTGATAACTTCCTTACTGAAGCCATTTTTCTCCAAATCGCCCGTGACGGTCGTCTTGTTGGAGTATTGAAGACCGCTAAACATCATACCGCAGTTGAAGTATTGTATGCCGTTGTCTTTAACAAACAACTGCTCGTAACGCTTGCTGGCAAGCCCTTTGTTGATAAGGTTTTTGAGCATTGCGTCCAGCTCTTTGTTGCTGGTGATACCTCCGATCAGGTCAAGCTCGACGTTTTGCTTCCAGTTGTAAACTCTGAGCATACCTTGGATATCGAGGTTGCAAGTTAACTTTTCGTCATTTCGTCCGCTCGAGAAGCCGATGGACGGCGCCGCCGATTGACCGAACACGCAGTTTTTCATTGCAACGCGCTGATTGACGAACGTTTCCCAGGTAAAGCAGGTAAATTTACTGCTGTTGTACATAACGGTGCCTTCAATAAGCGTTTCGTTGAAGTCGCCCTTTTCAACGGCTTTTTCTTGATTATCGTATCCGCCGATACGCATGCAATACATCGAATTTTCGATTATGCAATACTGGACGTGTACGTTGCCCATGGTTTGCACGCCGATTCCCACAAAGTCGTTGCTTGCAAACGAATTTTCTTTGGGGAGTTCCGACGACTTGACCTTGACGTTTCTCAACAATACGCGCGGTGCATTTTTGTCTTCCTGCCCTTTCAGCATAAAAATGTTGGAACCCATAATGTTTGCTTTGTCGGTTGCTTTGTCAAAGTCTTTGTGCTTCCAGTCAATGGTATAGCCGTTGCCGTAAAGACTTGTCGTGAGCGTGAGCGGAGCGTTGAACCACGTTCTGGTTTCCTCGCCTTTGTCAGAGCTTGAAACGTTGAGTTTTGAGGTGTCCTGCTCGGTATATCTGATGGAACGAATGGTAATATCGTTTCTCAGGAACACTTCGTACTTCTTTCCGTCGATTTCTTCGTTGACGGCTTTCATGAGTTCATCGGCGGTTTCGACGTTGACGCCGTACATCACGGTGAAGTTATATTCCCTTTTGATGCTGTCGCCGGCATACGGGCTGTCTTTTGCCTCGGCAGTGACTTTCACGTTTTTGCGCACGCCTTTTTCAAATTCCGAAAAAGTAATCACACCGTTTTCGTCAATCGTCTTCGCGACATCGCCGTCGCTTACTACCGACCATTTGAAACGACTCAGGTTTTCACTGCCCGTAAGGTCTTCGGGCGCAACGACTTTGATTTGTCTTAACGGCACAAGCCGACCTGTCATTTCTTCGCCCGAATATTCAAAATACATGCTGCCGTAAACGCACTCGTCCGCGATGCCTTGCGGGGCGTCTTTTTCCAGCATAAAGTATATGACGGGGTTTCTCACGTGAAGATCGATTGAAATTCTTTCTTCGCCAAATTCTGCGGTAAACGTGACTTCACCGCTTGAAATCGCAGTGATTAACCCCGTTTTTTCGTCGATTGTCGCAACGTCGGTGTTTAACGACTTATAACGCGCGCCGCTTGCTTTTTCGCCGCTTGCGGCAAATATCGCGTTGAGTTTATACGGGACTTTTCCGACGATAACAGTGCTGTTTTCAATAACGTCGGCGTTTTCGAAAACAATCGAGTTTTCGCTTTCGACCTTGCGTAAGGTCATTGTTTTTCCGCCCTTTTCAAGGACGGCGTAACCTGTTTTTCCGCTGAACACGATTGCGTCGGATTCAAGCGTGGCGTTTTGAGATTTAACGAGAGTGCTTCCTACCGCGCCGATCGACGAAAGCGAAACGCTGTCGGTATGAACGTATTTCAAAGACGTCGGGAACACTCCGCCGCTCACCGTAATCTTAACCGTGCGGACGATTTCGGGCGCAACGCGCTTCTCGCTTCCCGACACGAAATCTTTGGATTTAAGTTTCATGGTGACGGTTGCCGTTCCCGCGCCCTGCGGCACGACAACGCCGTTTGCGTCAACCGAAAGAACGTTTTTGTCGCTCGACTCCCAAGTTATGTATTCAAGATCCACGTCGATGGGGTGTGCACACGCTTCAAGGCGGATTATTTCGTCCGTCGTGATGTCGATGCCGGGCATTCCGTCGAGTTGTTTCGCGTCTTTATAAACGATGTAAGCCGACCTTGCGACGTCGCTTTTAATCTCAAAGCGGCACCTGTCGGTTTTGCCGCCGTCGTCGGTTTTCGCGACAACGTCGAACGTGCCCGTCCAGTTTATGGTAACGTTGCCGTTATCGTCGACGGTTGCAATATCGCCTTCGTACTCGGGATCGTACGATACCGAGTTTTCAATGCTCCAATGGACTTTTTTATTCGTTGCTTTTTTGGGAAGAACCAGCGCGGCAAGCTGATATTGCATGCCGGGGCGGTCAAAATACAGTGAAACGTTGTCAACGTCCTGATAAAAATCGGGGTCAACGATTGCAATGCTCGCAACCGTAATATCGGGCGTGATCAGAACCACGTTCGTAACAAGAACAACAGCCGCAACGATTGCCATAGGGATTATCAGTAATAATCCTATCAATACTTTTTTCATCGGCGTCTCCTACTTTTTTTTCAGCGGCAAAGAACATTTCGTCTGCCGCAAGGAATATACGAAACTTAAAATGTTTCGTTTTGAAACTATACTTATTGATAAAGTTTATTATAGCGTTTGTTAAGTTTTGCGAAAAGAAGCACAAGCCCCAGTGCCGCCGCAACGCCCGACACGATAAGCAAAAGCCCCATAATCGACTTTGCGCCGTGTTTGATGGGTATTCCCGCAAACGTGGGCAGGAACCCGCCAATCATCGTCAACAAGCCGTACAACGCCGCAAACACAAGTCCGAGAGCAAGCGCGATGGCAACGTTTTTGTTTGCCGAGACAAGTTCGCCGTCGCCCATGAAGTTGAACGTGGGCGATTTGGTATCGAACCACATGCAAAGACTCGTCAGCGCAATGTTTGAAAACTCCGCGATAAAGAATATCATAACCGCGTCTACGGGCGACACGAACTTCGCGCCGCTTACAGCGATGCAGCAAAGGATAATCGAAAGCGTTGCTACGCCCGAATACAAAAGGAATTTTGCAAGCACCTGCTTCCAGTACGGCAACGGAATAATCTTCGTATGATAAAAGCATCCGCCTTCCCTGCTTATCGCCGTTGACGAGAACGACACGATGACCGTCACGAAAATCGTAATGACCATAAGCGATATGCCGGGCAGAATGTTGTTGCCGACGCTGTTGCTGCCGACAGAACCCGCAAGCGCGTTGCAGTAATATACCATAACGGGTGCTGCCGCCGCCATGACGAGATATTGGAAGCTGTAATTGAAGCTTCTTAAAATCCCGTAAAAATCACGGCGCATATACGACAGGAACGGCGGAAGGGGATTGTCCGAGGTGCGTTTCGTGAAAGAAGCGCGCTGATTTTCGATGCCGTCCAGAATCGTGCTGAAATACCACTTTTTGACGATGAGCATCGCAATAAGCCCGACGCCCGTCGTAAGCAGCAGGACGTAAATAAGGTTAATATACGGGTGGCGTCCCAAAAGCATGTTCGCGTAAAGGTTGAACGGGAACGCGCTTGCCGCAAACTTCCCGATTCTGCCCATGACTTCCGGGCTGAACAACGCCATATCCTTTTCGATGTAAAAACCGACAAGCGATTTCAGCATTTGCATGTACGCGACGAATATGCCCACGACCACAAGGATCGTAACGCACAATACGATGCCGTATTTGTTTTTGATAAGGTTGATTAACTTCATCACGGGGATTGCCACGATATTCGCCAGGAAGAACGGCAGGAAACTGCTTAAAAACGTCGTGAGTATCGCCACGGGATAGAAAATCTCGGGCGGCCTTCCGAGTGCGCCCGCTTTTTGCAGAATAACGCCGTAACAGATGTAAAACGGCAGAAGAATCCCCATCGTAATCAAAAAGTTGCTGATGAATACGAATATCGACTTCGCAATGAAAATCTGCGTGCCGTTCACGGGGAATCGCAGCAATATTTCGTTGTCGCCGCTGTAATAAAGCGCCTTAATGAGCGTTGCGGTGCAAATGAAAAATTGCAGGATTATCGACGCCATCGACACGATGACGATGTAACTGTCGCGAAGTCCGGGACGCGCGACGAACATTTGCGTGAAAAGCAAAATCAAAAATACGATTATTGCATACATCAGGCCGGACATAATTAAATTGAATATCCATTTCCCGACGTTGCCCGCGCCGATACGCGTGCCGTATCCGAAGCGGGATTTCATATCTATTTTCAAAAGCGCGCGTATGGTAAACCAATCGTCGCGCACCTTTTTTCGATGCGCGGCAAGCGCTTCCTTATTGATTTTATCAGACATTCCACGCCCTCCTTTCTTCCTCGGTGGACGAGATTTCAAAGAATCGTTTTTCAAGGGTTTTGCGGTTTGCGGGATCGGACAAGTCGATGACGCAGTGCAAAATGCCGTCGTTGATTATCGCGACTCTGTTGCAGACCTTCGCAACCATATCGAGGTTGTGACTGCTGAAAAATACCGTGTTGCCCTTGCGGACGTGTTCACGCATATAACTTAAAATTTCCGCCGTGGATTGCGGGTCGAGACCCATCATCGGCTCGTCCAGAACCCAGAGTTTCGGCTCGTAAATAAGCGCGGCGATGATACAAATCTTCTGCTTCATGCCGTGGCTGTACGACTTGATCTGACGGTCGACGGCAAAACGAAGTCTGAATAAGTCCAGAAACATGTTGAGCCTTTCCTCGCGGTCGGCTTTCGGCACGCGGTAAAGGTCGGCGACGTAGTTTACGTATTCCCTGCCCGTCAGACGTTCGTAAACGCTGTGGTTGTCGGGAACGTAACCCATGTTCATTTTCGCTTGCATCGGCTCTTTCGCGATATCGTATCCGCAAATCGTGATTTTGCCTTCTTCAAACGGAAGGATGCCGGTCAGACATTTTATGGTCGTGGATTTACCCGCGCCGTTCTTGCCCAGAAATCCGAAAACTTCGCCGGGTTTCAGTTCCAACGACAAATCCTTTACGGAATATACCTCGCTGTTGGCGTACCTTTTTTTAAGGTGGTCGATTTTAAGCATCGGGGGCGCGCCTTCAATGACGTTGTTTTCGTTTGAAAAATCGCCAAGTCTTCCGTGGATTTCCGTGTCGTCGGACGCGCTGACGTCGTCAAGAATTTCGGGTTTGCGCGCGTCTTGAGTTTCAAGTTCTTCCGCTGCGGTGTCTTCCATAATCTGGTCGGACGTTTCCGCGACTGCATGTTCGTGTTTATTCTTTTTGAGTTTCATTTTCATTTTGCACCTTTTTAATTTGTTATATAGTGTGCGTAAAGCAACGATATAATCCTTTTCAAAATTATATCGCTTGCATTTTACCATACGCGTTCGGTTTTGACAAACGTTTTCGGTCGTTTATTGCATTACAAAAGTATTACAATTAATTAAAAAATACCTTAAAAATAAAAACCCCCGACTGAGCGAGGGTTTTTTTGACGATTAAGTTTTCAATGACTTTTTACTTCTTGAAAGAGAGCTGTACGCTGAACGAATGCTTCACGACGGGATAGATTTTGTATCTCGGTTTAGTGCATGCAACGGCAGGTACGTCGCCGCCTACGCCGCGCTGTTTTCCGTCAAAAGTGACAGTTAAACGTCCGGTTTTTTGCAATAAATGCCTGTGTGTGGTATTTTCCAACTGCTCGATACTATACTCGTTGACGCTTGCTTCAAAGGGTTTCCCGACATATTTGATTTGCAGCGTCGGCTTGTCTTCGCCGCACACTTCAAGCCATCTCATTTCGGTGTGGTTGCTGCATTCCTGCGGGGTGAGATAGCCGTGTTCGAACTCTTCCACCGCGCCTTCGTACACGCCGAGAATCGCCGCGTCGCCACGGTCGCAATAGTTTTCAAACGGACCTTTTCCGTAAAAACGCATCTTGTCGTAGCCTTCGTTGAGTTCGGTCACGAAGCCGTATCTCGGCAATCCGTAAGCGCGTCCGCGCACCGACATCTGGATGATAACGTTGCCCACGCCGTCAAATTTATAGGTCGTTTTCAGCCCCAGTCTTGTGCTTATCCAATGCACTTCGACCTTGATCGAGCCGTTTTGTTCCTTGACCTTAACCCTGCCGACTTTCAGGCGTTTCGTGGCTTTTTTGTAATACCACTTGCCCATAATCGTCCTTACGAACGCGGGGACTTGCGGCAGGTAATCGTTGTCGGTTATCGCGCGCCAGAAGTTGGGTTTTACGGGTTCGTGCAGAAGCGGAGTATTGTCTTTCGTGAAGAAGTTGAGTCCGCCCGTTTTCTTGTCGATTGCGGCGTCGAATTCTTCGGTATATACGCGCACCTCGTCCTTGTTGTTTTCGTAAACGGGTTTGACGGTCATTTCGACTGCTTTGCCCTTTTTCGGATTATACAAAATCTGCTCGTACGCGACGATATGCCCCGCAGGCGCAAAGAACGTATCTTCCGCAAGGCTGAGTTCCACAACGATCGAAAGTTCGTTTTCGCGGTTTTTGATATACTTTTTAATATTGATTTCGCCCGTGCTGAGCGGCTTGATTTCGGGCAGGTCAAGCTTGACCTTTTCCACGAATTTGCCTTCTCTCAGAATTCTCATCGACAGTTTGAATCTGTCGTCGAGCGGGGTTATTCTGTGGCGGTTTTTAATAATAAGGTTGTCGCCCTTCGTCGAAAAATCGACAAGTTGATATACCTTTTTCACTTCAAACAGCGCGGGTTGCGGGGTTCTGTCGGGCTGAACGATACCGTTGAAGACAAAGTTGCCGTCGTTGGGTACGTCGCCGAAGTCGCCGCCCTGCGTCCATTTGACCGTGCCGTCGTTTTCAACCTTTTTGATGCTCTGATCCGCAAAGTCCCAGATAAATCCGCCGGCGAGTCTGTCGTATCTCAAAAATTCTTTCCAGTAATCGTTGAAGTTTCCGAGGCTGTTGTTCATTGCGTGCGAGTATTCGCAAAGTACGAAAGGTTTGTCGCGGTAATCCTTGGGCTTCAAGACCTTGCCCGTCGGCGACCACAACGCCACGCAGTGAGTATAAGGTTTTTTACATTCGCCGATGAGCTTCATTTTTTCCTGACGGGTGTACATATCGCTCAGAACGTCGGACGAGCGGAAGTCGGTGTCGGGATTGTAATGAATGGGGCGCGTTTTGTCGATTTCAAGCGCGGCTTCGCGCATTTTTACGAAGTTTTGGCCGTAGCCCGCCTCGTTTCCGAGCGACCAGAAGATGACCGAGGGATGGTTTTTGTAAGTGTCTACCATGTTACGCATACGGTAAACGACGTGCCCTTCCCAGCGTTTGTCAGAGCCCGGGATTTTGGACGCAAGACCGTGCGTTTCAAGGTTACATTCGCTCATTACGATGATGCCGTATTTGTCGCAAAGTTCGTAAAAGTCGCGGCTGTCGGGATAGTGGCTCGTGCGGATTGCCGTGATGTTGTTTTTGCGGCAAAGTATGATGTCGTTTTCATTGAACTCGCGCGAGACGTATCTGCCGTGTTCGGGATCAAATTCGTGACGGTTTACGCCGCGGATTTTCAAAGGTTTGCCGTTAAGCATAATAAACGGACCGCGGTTTGTTTCGGGATTATAGCCCGTGATTTCCACCGTTCTGAAACCGAACATAAGTTTTCTTCTGTCCGCCATCACGGTGTCTTCGCCGTCCTCGTACAAGATGTAATCCACTTCGTAAAGATAAGGATTTTCCATTTCCCAAAGCGTTACGTCGCGGACTTCTTTCAAAAAGTCAACCTTGTAACTTCCGCCGTTTTTGATTTCGGGAATGACGACAATGTCCTTAAAAACTTCTTGTCTGTCGGCGTCGCGAAGCATCACGACAAGCCTGCCGCCGCTGAAATCGGCGCGTTCCGCACGCATCGAGATTTCCGCGCGAAAGAACATAACGCCGTCTTTATTGGTGAATTCCGAATAGTTAAAGATGTCGGAAATGAATTTCTTCGGACGATATACAAGGAAAACGTCGCGGAAAATACCGCTCATTCTCCACATGTCCTGATCTTCCAGGTAACTGCCCGTCGAGAACTGATAAACCGTCACCGCAAGGCGGTTTACGCCGTCTTTTACGAAGTCGGTAATGTCGTATTCCTGATAGTCGAACGAGTCTTCGCTGTACCCGACGAAGTTGCCGTTGACGTAAACTTCGCCCGCGCTTTCGATACCGCCGAAATTGATAAGAACGTTATCGTCGTCGTTTTTTTGGCACTCGAAATCAAGGACGTATAACCCTGCCGGAGCCTCGTCTTCCTTTATGTGCGGAATCTTGCTTTTGATTTTCGTTTCAAGCGCGTGTGGGTAACAGATATTGAGATATTGCGGTCTGCCGTACCCTTCGATCTGCCAGTTGGACGGCACGGTTATTTCGTCGAAATTCGACACGTCGTAGTCCGCCGCATAGTAGTTTTCGGGGATATCCGCGATTTTTTTCGCGTACTTGAATTTCCATTTGCCGTTAAGCGATACTATTTTTTTGTTGCCTTCGTCGTCATACGGAAAACCCGCGCCGTTGCGCTTTTCGGCATTTACGTTATAAACGTTGATATCGTTGAACAACTTTTTTTCCATGGTTTTTCTCCTGTATTAGTTATATGTCGGTTTTTAATTATTTTATTTATTAAGGATTACGATGCGGCCGCAGTTCGGGCATTCAACAAAGTCGCCGTCTTCTTTCAGTTTTCCGATGCAGTCGTTGGGAAGGTTCATTCCGCAGTAGCAACTTCCGTCGCCGGCGTATTCCACGAATGCAGGGAGTTTTCTTGCCGCTCTGCACCGCTTGTACATCAGAATGAATTTGGGATCTATGTGTTTCTCAACAGCTTTTAGTTTTTCCATCACGGGGCGACCTTCGTTTTGCAGTTTGAGTTTAAGGTTCTGATAACTTTGCAGCGCGACTTTGTATTGCTCGTTGAGTTGCACCGCCTGACGGGTAAGGTTGTCGCTGTTATCTTTCACCTGATCGATACGGGCGGACACTCTTTGCAGTTCCCGTAGCAGTTTGTTGACGTCTTCGGAAAGCCCCGCAAGAACCTTTTCGTAATATTCGATTTCCTGTTCGTCCTGAACGTCGGAGATGGAGTCCGCGATTTCTTTCACTTCGGATTCGTACTTACCGACGTTTGCCGCAAGTTTTTCGGCGTTCAGATTAAGTTCGTCCGCTTCGCTCTGGAATTTTGCCATATTGTCGCCCGCGGTCTTGATTTTTGCGTTCAGGGCGCTTGCCTTTTCTTTTTCGGTACTGTTGTTGAGTTCTCTTTCAATCTTCACAAGTTCCGAATCGATTTTCTGGTATTCGAGCATACTGTCAAATTTCATATATACACCTCGCGGAAATCAGCCGTTAAAGGGATTTCCTTCATAATATTTTACAATTTTGATTGTGTCAAAGTGACACTTTAATATGTCATTAAGAACGTCATTAAAACACATTTCGCTTGCATAATGTCCTACGGACATTAAAGCGTAATTCGTTTCCTTTGCTTCCAGCAGGATATGATGCTTAAACTCGCCGGAAATATACAAATCCGCGCCGACTTCTCTTGCACGGGAGAAACATTCGTCGTCGCCGCCCGCGCCGTTTATCATCGCGACTTTTTTAATCTTCTTGTTTTCGTCGCCGACCGTGAAAATCGTGTCGTCGCACAAAAGTTTTTTGACTTTTTCCTTAATTTCCGAAAATTTCATATCGACGTCGCCTTGCGCGCCGAATCCGTTATCGAACAGCGTCGTTACGTTTTTCGCGCCGATTGCTTTCAGCGTGCGTACCGCCATATTGTCGTGAAATCCGTCGATATTCGTGTGGGCGGCGTAAATCGCCGTGCCCGACATGTAAGCAGACATAATTACGTCGCATTTATAATCTTTCGTCAAAAAACTCTTTCTCGGCGTAAAGATTATCGGATGATGCGAAATAATAAGGTTGCAGCCGTTGTTTTTGGCTTCTTTAAGCGCGCCGTACGTCGCGTCGACCGTCAGAAGCACGCCCGTGCATTCTTTCTCGTCGTCTCCGACAATAAGCCCGGGGTTATCGTACGGCAACGCCGTGTCAAGCGGCGCGACTTTTTCGATTTCAGCGATTATTTCTTTGATTTTCATATTCTTCAATCTCTCTCGTTTCGGCAAGGATTTTTCTAAGCGGCTCGCCTTTCGCGCGGGACGCAAGCATTTTGAGAATCTTTTTACGCATGCCTATAAATTCCGCAAGGTCTTCCGTTTCGTCCTTTCCGAAATAGGTTTCAAACGACGTGTAGCGCGTATATCCGATTCCTTCCGCGACGATGACGGGATAAAACTTGTTGCCGCTTTTCACGACGCCGTCCTTTTTCACGAAAAAGCCGTTTTCCTGTAAAAAGGCTCTCAGAACGTCGGCGTGTTGATGCGGGACGAGAATATACTTCTCGTATCGCTTGTCCGAGTCGCTTAAAATTTTCACGATTTCGTGCGCGCCCATACCGGCAATAACGATGGTATCGACGTCTTTGTCTTTCACGGGATTAAGCCCGTCGCCGACAAGGCAAATCACGTCGTCTTCCTGCAAAAGTTCCTTTGAAAGCGCCCGCGCCTTCATCAGACATTCCGCGCTGATATCGACGGCGTATGCGGGGTTTTTCGTGATTTGCACGGCGGAATTTGCGATTTTGCCGTGGTCGCAGCCTATGTCCGCAACCTTATCGCCAAGTTCCAGCTCCTTCACGACGGCACTTAATCTTTCGTCAAGCGTCAACATTTTTAGGTATAATCTTTCAGCTTTTTGATGCGGTTCGGGTGGCGCAGTTTCCTTAAAGCCTTCGCTTCGATCTGGCGGATACGTTCACGCGTTACGTTGAACTCTTTTCCGACTTCTTCAAGCGTTCTCGGGTGGCTGTCGTCGATGCCGTAACGGAGTCTTAACACCTTTTCTTCGCGCGGGGTAAGCGTGCTCAAAACGCTTATAAGCTGTTCGCGCAGCATATTCGCTTCCGCGACTTCCGCGGGGGCTGCGGCGTTGCTGTCTTCGATAAAATCGCCGAGATGGCTGTCTTCTTCCTCACCGATAGGCGTTTCGAGCGACACGGGATCCTGCGCTATTTTTTGGATTTCGCGCACGCGCTCGGGCGTGGAGCCGATAAACTCCGCAATTTCTTCGGGGCTGGGTTCACGGCCGAGTTTTTGCAAAAGCTGACGCGTCGCGCGCACCTGCTTGTTTATGGTTTCGACCATATGCACGGGGATACGAATCGTCCTTGCCTGGTCGGCGATCGCGCGGGTAATGGATTGTCTTATCCACCACGTCGCGTAGGTCGAGAATTTGAACCCCTTTCTGTAATCGAATTTTTCGACGGCTTTCATAAGCCCGAGGTTGCCTTCCTGAATAAGGTCAAGGAACTGCATACCTCTGCCGACGTAACGCTTTGCAATCGACACGACAAGACGAAGGTTGGCTTCGCTTAATATGCGTTTTGCTTCCTCGTCGCCTTCTTCCATGCGTTTTGCAAGTTCGACCTCGCGTTCGGCGGACAAAAGCGGCACGCGGCCGATGTCTTTCAGATACATTTTGACGGAGTCGTCAAGACTGCCTTCCGCCATAATCTTGTCAAAGTTATCTTCGGTTTCCCCAATCTGAACGACGGCTTCGATTGTTTTGAAGACGTCCTCCATTTCGTCAGCGGTTGCGTCAATCTTTTCAAGCCTTGACATTATTTCTTCCTGAGTTAAAGAGCCTTTCTTTTTGCCTTCTTCAATCAGTTTGTCGGTTTCGGCCTTTAATAAGGCTTCCCTGTTTTCCATTAAGACCTCCTTATGTATGCAAGTTCTTTTACGGTAAAAATATTTATCGCAAGCGAGTTGCGTTTTTTCTTATTTAAGTGATTTCAGCATGTTCTGATAAACCGAAAGGTCGGTGAAAATCCGACGTCTTTCGGACGCGTCGGGGCATGCGTCGAAACTTTGCGAAAGCGTTTTGATGCGGTAGTTGACGTAATTTAGGTTCAGCAGTTTCACGCTGTCGCGGTAATACTTTATGAGTTTGGTTTCGTCGTGGAATTCCTTCACGGAATTCAATACGTTTGCGACTTCCTCGTCCTGCGACAAAGAATACAGCATGTGCGCCTGCGGTTTTTCGCCGGCTTCCGTTTTTTCCTTGACGTAGTCGTACACGAGTTTATGCACTTCGTTGTCGCCGAACACGTCGCGGGATACGACGTCCGTGGGCTTTGCGTATTCTTCGCCCGACGCCATTTTGTTCAGGACGAACCGCGCCGCTTCCAGACTTACCGGCAGTTCGCTCTTTTGGATTTGCAGCTCCGAAAACACGACTTCGGAAATTTCGTTCACGAGTCCGTCGCGCAATATATTCATCGCAACACGGCTTTTATCGTGCACAATTTCCAGATAAACGTCGCGTCCTGTCGTTTCGGGCAAAGTCTTTATGAAAGCAAGAGCCTCGTTGACGTACTTTGCGCGCCCCGTATTCGTTGACAAATCGTTGTCTTTTTCAATTACGTAAAGCACGAACTCGACGTAAGGAACGGCGTTGTCCAGAAGTTTTTCAAAACCGGCGTGACCGTACTTTTTGACGTAATCGTCGGGGTCCATTCCGTTTTCGGGGATTGACACGACTTTGAGATTCAGCCCTTCCTTATTAAGGATTTCAAGGTTTCTGACGGTTGCGTGCTGTCCCGCAGCGTCGCCGTCGTAACACACGCATACGTTTTCGGACAACGTGCGAAGTGCGCGCGCCTGTTCGGGCGTGAACGCCGTACCCATTCCCGCAATGGCGTTGTTGAAGCCGTACTTTGCAAGGGAGATGACGTCCATATATCCTTCGACGACGATTACTCTGTCGATGGCAACCTTTTGTTTTTCCTTTTTCACAAAGTTAGCGGCGTACAGAACTTTGCCTTTTTCAAAGACTTTCGTGTTGCGGTAATTCACGTACTTCCCGCCCGAAAACTCTTTTGTGACGGCTCGTCCGCTGAATGCGACGACTCTGCCGCGCATATCGAAAATCGGCACGATCATCCTGCCTTGCAGCGCGTCGAAAACTCTTTTGGATTTGTCGCTTTGCCACGCTACGCCGCAGTCGAGCATTTCGGCTTCGGAAAAGCCCTGCTCTTTCAGGTACTTAATTACTCCGTCGTAACTTGGCGAAAAGCCGAGCCCGAACCTTGTCATAAGGTTTTTATCGACGCCGCGTTTTTCAAGGTACGTCCGCGCGTCTTTCCCCTCGTCGCTCATAAGGGATTTGTAATAAAATTTGGCGGTGAGAGTCAGGATTTCATACAATCTGTCGCGTTTTTGTCTGGATTCCGCATTACTTTGAAAACCGACGGGCGTGGGGACTTGCATACCCGCGCGCTCCGCAAGAAAGGCAACCGCTTCCGGGAAAGTCATGCCTTCCGTCTTCATTATGAAGGTGATGACGTCGCCCGATTCTCCGCAGCCGAAGCAATGATAAAACTGTCCGTCTTCGTTGACGCACATCGACGCGGTTTTTTCATGGTGAAACGGACAGCAACACCAGAATTTGCCGCCCTTTTGCTGCAACTGCACGTACCGCGAGATAACTTCGACTATGTTGTTTTTTTCCTTTAATTCCTGTAACCAGTCCAAAGGATAGCCTTCTTTCTGAAACATATAACCTCAAACGCTCAAAACGTTTACAATTTATTATTCGTCAAAAAATCGATAATTCCTAAAACTCGCGCGATTTTTCTTGCCAGCCTTTCGGAATATAGATGTCCGAGAAAACTTTGACGGCGTAGCGGTCGCTCATTGCGGCGATATAATCGCACACGACGGTCTGCACGCCGTATTCCGACAACAGATTTTTGTAAAGGTCGGGAAGTTCGTCGGGGTATTTTACGAAATAATCGAAAAGGCTTTCGATAAGTCGTTTTGCTTTCACTTCTTCATACTTCGCTTCCGACTGAGTATAAAGGTTTGCGAACATATAAGAGCGCAACCCGTCAAGCGCGCGCTCGAACTCGTCCGACAGCGTGATATACGGTTTGCCCGCGCTGTTCTCGACGAGATTATATACAAGATTGTTGATTCTGTCGCGGTGGGTGCGACCGAGAACGCTTATACATTCTTCGGGCAGGCTTTCTTCCGCGATAAGCCCGGCGCGTATGCCGTCGTCGATATCGTGATTGACGTAGGCAATGCGGTCGGCGTATCCCACGACTTTCCCTTCCAGCGTTTTCGGATTGCCGTCGATGCGGTGTTCCCTGATTCCGTCCAGCACTTCCGCCGTGAGATTGAGTTTTTCCAATACTTCGCAGACGCGTACGCTTTGTTCGTTGTGCGAAAAACGACCGTTCGTCAATTCGTTCAGGGTGCGCTCGCCTGCGTGACCGAACGGGGTATGCCCGAGGTCGTGTCCCATTGCGATTGCCTCGATAAGGTCTTCGTTGAGCCTTATCGCGCGCCCGACCGTCCTTGCGATTTGCGACACTTCGAGGGTGTGCGTAAGGCGCGTTCTGTAATGATCGCCTTCGGGCGACAGGAAAACCTGCGTCTTGTGTTTCAGCCGTCTGAACGCTTTGCAGTGAATAATTCTGTCGCGGTCGCGCTGGAACTCCGTGCGGATTTTGCACTCTTCGACAGGAATAACCCTGCCCGCCGTGTCGCGACTTTTGAACGCGTAGGGGCTAAGGTATTTGTCCTCGATTTCGTACGTTACGTCCTTAATGCCGTCGCTCATTGTTTTTTCTTTGGTTGAACCTTGTGTTTTTCGCCGTTTTCGTCAACGATATAGGTGTTGTCGAGTTGCGTTTTCAACGACACCTTTACGCTGTCGATATACTCGCGGCGAATTGCGGCTTGCTCGGCTTTTTCTTCGTCGGTAAGCCCTTCGATTTTGGATTTTTTTGCCAGATAATTCAGCCTTTCGATGTCAATCATTTGTTGTACCTTTCAATGATTTCTGCGTTTTGTTTAAGGAGTTTCGCCTTTTCCGCGACGCTTTCGGCGGCGTCGACGATAAGCAGAAATTCCTTGTCGTACTCTTCCTTGTCTTCCTTTACTTTTTCAAGCGCAAGAAGTTTTGCGTTGATGTCGGACAAGCATTCGTACAGTTCGTAATAACCTTGTATTTGCTTTTCGGTGTACGTCGTCAGCGCGTGGTCGGCAACCGCCGTAACCTTAATCGAAAACTTCAAAACTTCTCTTTTCGACTTTTCCTTGTCGCGACTTTCGTAAAGCGCGCGCACCTGTTTTGCGACGTACTCGGTTTCTTCCGCAAGGCTGTTGACGTAGCCCTGTTTCTTCCTTCTGTTGACGGTTTTGATAAGCGGAATTCCGACGATAATCGACAGACCGAACGCGCAGTACGTTGCGATAAGCTTAATCAAATCGTCGTCAGAAAACTTGACTTCCGTGTTCGTTTCGTTCGCCGCACCGTCCGCCGCATACGCAATGCCCGACGTCGAAAACGCAATAAGCAACGTTAACAGTAAAAATATGATAATTAAAGTGCGTTTTTTCATTGTTTGTTATCTCCGACAACCTTTACGGCAAGTTTATTCGTCGTGACGGCAACGCCGTTTTCTTTCAAAGACTTGACAATTTCTTCGTTCAAGATGAAAAGCGCGTCCCAGTAATATTCGGTAGGTACCCAGCAGCGAAGAGTGATTAAAATCGCGCTGTCGGTGTAGTCTTCAACGACCACGCTAGGCCCCGGCGACGACAAAATCTCATTCCTGCCGCGAGCGACGTCAAGCATAATCTTTCTGACCTTTTCAACGTCCTCGTCGTATGAAAAGCGCAGTCTGCAAACAACCCTTCTCGTCGGATTCGTGCTGTAATTCACCACGCCGCTGCCGATAAGCGAGGAGTTGGGCAAAGTGATTATCTGATTGTCGTAGGTCACAAGTTTCGTGTTGAAAAACCCGATTGATTTCACCGTGCCTTCAACGCCGTTTACCGCAACGTAATCGCCCACGACGAAAGGCTTGCTTCCGAGAATGATGAACCCGTTTGCAAGGTTGCTTAAACTGTCTTTGAGCGCAAGGGATATCGCAAGCCCGGCAGCCGAAATAAGCGCGACGAAACTCGCCGTCGAAATCCCCGCCGATTTGCCCGTCAGCAGCAATAAGCCGAAATAAAGCAAAACGCCCACGACCGACAACACGAAACTTGAAATGGTTTTGTCGATGTGCGCGCGCACCGAAAGTTTGTTCACGATAAGCAGTATGAGCTTCACCGCAAGCAACCCGAAAATAAACACGGCGACGGTACGCGCAATCGTCATACCGTCCCCCGTAAAGAATTCGATTAAGATTTTTTCAAATTCAGCCATAGTACCTTCTCGTTACTTCCACATTTTCTGGAAAATGCCAAAGATAAGTTTATCCGTTTTCTTTTGCGTCAAGTTACTTTGTCCCGTAACCGCCGCGTGTATCGACTTTTCGGTAAGTTGCGGCACAAGCGCGGTAAGAATATTGAACTCGATACTTTTTTCGTTTGAGGCAAGCGCGAAATATGCGTCGCCGTCAAAGTTCGTATGCGAGGGGGAAATTGCCCGCGCAAGCCCGTCGTGTGCAAGGTCTGCAAGGCGGTTTGCCTGAACTTTCGTGATTTTCGCGTTCGTAAGGACGCACCCTATCGTGGTGTTTGCGCCGTGTTGTCCGACCGCGCCCGCCGTGAAAACTTTCAGACTGTCCAGAAAACTTCCGTCGGGGGATTTGATACCCGCAATGATTTTGCCGTTGTCCACGACGTCGCCCAATGCGTTCACAACCGATATAACCGCGACTTCAACGCCGTTGATCGTCACGCTTGCAACGCCGAGCCCCGCCTTTGCGGCACATTCCATTCCGAGGAGTTTGCCGACGGTCGCGCCCGTCCCCGCACCGATATTGCCGGAAGAAAAATCGTTTTCTTTTGCGTTTTTCGCGGCACAGTATCCCGCCGCCTTATCGGGAAACGCAAAGTTCTTGTATTCAAGGTCAAAAATCGACGCACCGACGACAATGGGCACGACTTGTTTTCCGACCTTAAAGCCTTTGCCCTGTTCCGAAAGATACTGCATAACGCCGCATGACGCTTCCAGCCCGAACGCACTGCCGCCCGACAGCACGACCGCGTTTACTTTTTCGACGGTTTTTTCGGGCGAAAGCAGGTCGGTTTCGCGCGTTGCGGGCGCTGCGCCGCGGACGCTGACGCCGCCGACTGCGCCGTCTTCGCAAATAATCGCGGTAACTCCCGTTCCGTTTGTTTCGTCTGTGAAATGACCGATTTTGAACTTATCAAGCATACTTCTTATTTGATTTTCAAAGCGGTTTCAAACGCTTCCTTCGTTGCGCTTGCGATACGTCCCGTCTTATCGGCGTCGCCGATGACGTAAATTCTTTCAAACATATCTTTCGCGTCTTTGTAAAGTTTGTTGTCGCTTCTTACGCCCAGACTGATAACGACGTTGTCGCAAGGAATTTCGCTTCTGTTTTTGGTTTTCGTATCCTCGACGACCACGCCTTTTTCGTTGATTTCGACAAGCATTTTGCCGGTAACGAATCTGGTGTCGTACTTTGAAAGTTTTTGCATTGCGTCGTCAACGTGCTGGAACCACATACCGGGCGCGATTTGGTTTTTGCCCTCGACCACGGTGACGTGATTGCCGTCTTTGCACAGATATTCCGACGTTTCGAGCCCCGTCATACCGCTGCCGGCGACGACGACCTGTTTGTTTTCAAGCTTGACCGCGCCCGACAAAATCTCGGTTGACGTGCAAACGTTTTTGTTGTCAATGCCTTTTATGGACTTCGGCTTAATCGCCACGCCGCCCGTTGCGATAACGACCGCGTAAGGATTCATCTCTTTCAGCATTTCGACGGTCGCTTCGGTATTGAATTTAATATTCACGCCGAGTTTTGTCACCGACGTCATAAGGTCTTCCGTTGCCCACGCGATTTTGTCTTTGCCGGGACCTTTGTCCGCAAGGTTGAGCTGTCCGCCCGCAACCGCTTCTTTTTCGATAATCGTGACGTTGAAGCCGCGCCTTAACAAAACTTCCGCGCACATAAGCCCCGCTACGCCCGCGCCGACTATTACGACAAGCCTGCCTTTTCCGACCTTTTCGGTGATTTTGTCCAATTCGCCCTCGTGACCGAGATACGGATTGAGCGAACACAACGTATGACTGCCGTGGAATGCCTGTTCTTCCATGCTCTGAATGCAGTATAAGCAGCAGATGCAACGGCGGATATCTTCGGGATGTCCCGACGCGCACTTGTTGACGAAATACGGATCGGCAATATGCGGACGACCGAGACTGATTAAGTCCTGCGTGCCTTCTTCAAGTTGCTGTTCCGCCTGCTCGGGAGTGCGGATAAGGTTTGCGGCAAGCACGGGAATCTTGACGTTCTTCTTGACTTCCGCCGCCATATATTTTCTCCAACCGACGGGGAAAGACGTGGGTTCAAGCCAGTAGTTGAAAGTGTCGTAACCCGCCGACGATACGTCGATTGCGTCGACGCCCGCCGCTTCAAGGCGTTTTGCCATTTCGACGCCTTCTTTCAGGTCGTATCCGACGCCGGGCTTCCCGATGTAGGAATAGCACTCGTCCACGGTGAGCCTGACGAGAACGGGATAACCCGGGCAACGCTCTTTGATGCCCTTAACAATATTCAGCAAGAAGCGCATGCGGTTTTCAAGGCTTCCGCCGTATTCGTCGGTGCGACGGTTGGTGTACGGGCTTAAAAATTGCTGGATAAGATAGCCGTGCGACGCGTGCAGTTCAACAGCGTCGACGCCCGCTTTTTGCAACCTTTCGGCAGCGTCGATAAAGTCATTTTCAAGGTTGACGATTTGTTTATGCGAAAACGCCTTCATTTTGCTGTCGGCAAACTTCGCGCGCTCCGTAACGGACGGGGCGTAAACCTTCGGACACCAGTGCTTTTCAAGAAGTTTCGGACCGACTTTCGGCACGACTTTGAAAATAAGCTTTTTGACGCATTTGATATTCTGAAACGGGATAAGAAGAGGAATCGTGCCGATGCAAAGCCCGAGATTCTGACGTCCCGGGTGATGAAGTTGCACCGCAAGTTTTCCGCCCGCCTCGTGTATGCGATCGGCGAATTTACGCATAGGTTCGATATGAGAATCTTTGCTCATCGAAAGTTGCGCGAACGCCGCCGCACCGTGAAAATCGTTGACGCGCGTGATTTCCGTGATGATAAGAGCGGTGCCGCCCTTTGCGCGTTCAACGTAATAGTTCATAAGTTGCTCTGTGGGTTTACCGTCGAAGTCGCCCATACCGATAAGCATCGGTGCCATGACCACGCGGTTTTTGAGCTGCATGTTGCCGATTTTAATGGGGCTTAACAACATTTCGTATGCCATAATCTCTCCTGAATGTTTTAGTATATTTCAAAGTGAATAATATTATAGCACATATTAAGTAATATTACAAGGAAATTTTATCCGCATTTGTTTTTTTGCGCCGTCTTCTTCTGAAATGCTTTTCCCGCATTTGACAAAACGGCGGCAAAGTAGTATAATATATTTGATTTGATAATCGCAAAATACCGCATTTATCATATCATTTTCAAAACTAAACTTCTTTTTCGGTGATATTATGACAAAGCGCGAACAAGCAATGCAAAACTTCAAAAACGGATACAACTGCGCGCAAGCGGTTCTTCTTGCGTTTTCCGACGAACTTGAAATCGACGAAAAAACGCTTGCTCTCATATCGTCGTCGTTCGGCGGCGGCATGGGCAGAATGCGCGAAGTCTGCGGCGCGGTCAGCGGTATGTTTATGGTCGCGGGGCTTAAATTCGGTTACTCCGACCCCTTGGCAAAACAGGAAAAGGCGGAACTTTACGCGCTTGTCCAGAAACTTGCGGCAGGTTTCAAGGAAAAAAACGGAAGCATTATCTGCAAGGAACTTCTGGGCGTTTCGGACACCTCCCCCACGCCCGAACCGCGCACCGCCGCTTATTATAAAAAACGCCCTTGCGTCGAACTTGTCGGCGACGCGGCGGAACTTCTTGAAAATTTGTCCGGAAAATAAATAATTTCCCCCTTAAAACTGTTTACAAAATCAAAATTGTGTGGTAATATAATCTTCGCTATGGACGTTTAACTCAGCTGGTAGAGTGTCTTCTTGACGTGGAGAAAGTCAGCGGTTCGAGTCCGTTAACGTCCACCAAAATAACGCAATCAAACGATTGCGTTATTTTTTTGTCCGTCAACGTCCTCTGCGCAAATAAATTTGCGCGAGCTACCGTCGTATGCTTCGTTTTTGACCAACCGATTGTCGCAAGCGGCAGTCGGTTGTCTTATGCTTGCATACTCCTTTTCCCCGCGAGTACACAGTATCCCGCGGGG
>UMKX01074607.1_pt1 | contig 60046 bp, 42 predicted proteins | sample 1966471 | NCBI WGS metagenome assembly UMKX01 (sample SAMEA4836188, study PRJEB28245) | human gut metagenome | biome: gut microbiome; material: fecal sample | place: Denmark | collected 2008
GATTGCCTCAGCGCCCATCTCTGCTCTGAAATCGTCCTCATAACGCTCTCTCATATCAGCGTACTCTTTTTCAGTGAGTATCTGCTTCTTTGTGAGAACTGTATCACCGGGATCTACAACTATATACTTTGTGAAGTAAAGTACTTCCTCAAGTCTTTTGGGTGATATATCAAGCACCTGACCTATACGGCTGGGAGTGCCCTTGAAATACCATATGTGTGAAACGGGAGCTGCAAGTTCTATGTGACCCATACGCTCACGTCTTACCTTGTTGCGTGTTACTTCAACGCCGCAACGTTCGCATATCTTGCCTTTGAAGCGGATTCTCTTGTACTTACCGCAAGAGCATTCCCAGTCCTTCGTAGGTCCGAATATTCTTTCGCAATACAGACCGCCTCTTTCGGGCTTCTGTGTTCTGTAGTTGATTGTTTCGGGACGCTCAACAACGCCGTAGCTCCATGCACGGATCTGATCCGGAGAAGCAAGACCGATCTTCATTGAATCAAATGTTTTATATGCCAATTTACAGACCTCAATTCTTTCTATAGAAGTTTATGTGTGTCTATACACACGCTTTCCTGTCAATGCCTATACGCTTATTCACCGTCAAAGGTGTCATCTGCGTCATTCTCGTTGAAGTCGATGTCAAAATCTTCTTCCTCGTCCTTATCGGCATAGAAATCGCTGTCTTCATCTATATCCTGTGTGATGAATCCTTCATCAAGCGAGCCTTCCTCAGCTACATAGTCGAATGTATCCTCGCCGGCTGCCTGACCGTACTCATCATCTTCTTCGTAAGTCTGCTTAAGGTCAATCTCGTTCTTGTCAGCATCGAGAACCTTGATATCAAGACCGAGCGACTGGAGTTCCTTGAACAGAACCTTGAAGCTTTCGGGAACGCCTGCCTTAGGAACAGGATCGCCCTTTACGATTGCTTCGTAAGTCTTTACACGTCCTACGATATCGTCAGACTTGACTGTCAGGATCTCCTGCAGTGTGTAAGCCGCACCGTAAGCTTCGAGTGCCCATACTTCCATCTCACCGAAACGCTGACCGCCGAACTGAGCCTTACCGCCGAGAGGCTGCTGTGTTACAAGTGAGTAAGGACCTGTTGAACGTGCGTGGATCTTATCGTCAACGAGGTGGTGGAGCTTGAGGTAGTACATATAACCGACAGTTACGGGGCTGTCAAACTTCTCGCCTGTACGTCCGTCTGTAAGCTGTGTCTTGCAGTCCTCGCGCATGGGAATCTTGGAGAAGTCGATCTTAGCCGTATCCTTATCCTTGTAGTTTGCACGCTCTGCTTCTGCCTTTTCAAAGCAAGCTCTTATATCGGCTTCGTGAGCGCCGTCAAATACAGGGGTCATTATCTGCCAGTCAAGAGCCTTACAAGCATAACCGAGGTGTACTTCAAGTACCTGACCGATATTCATTCGTGAAGGAACGCCGAGGGGGTTCAGTACTATATCAAGAGGAGTACCGTCGGGAAGGAAAGGCATATCTTCCTGCTTTAAAATTCGTGAAACGACACCCTTGTTACCGTGACGACCCGCCATCTTATCGCCGACAGAAATCTTACGCTTCTGAGCTATATAGCATCTTACAACCATATTTACTCCGGGTGAAAGTTCATCACAGTTCTGTCTTGTGAACACCTTGACATCAACTATGATACCGCTTTCGCCGTGGGGTACACGGAGCGAATTATCTCTTACTTCTCTTGCCTTGTCGCCGAAGATTGCACGGAGCAGCCTTTCTTCTGCCGTAAGCTCTGTTTCACCCTTAGGCGTAACCTTACCTACCATTATATCGCCTGAGTGAACCTCAGCGCCTATGCGGATAATACCGCGCTCGTCAAGATCCTTGAGAGCGTCTTCCGATACGTTCGGGATCTCTCTTGTGATCTCTTCGGGGCCAAGCTTTGTGTCACGGCATTCAAGTTCATATTCTTCAATGTGGATTGATGTGTAAACATCGTTATAAACAAGCTTCTCGTTGATGAGAACAGCGTCCTCGTAGTTGTAACCTTCCCATGTCATGAAACCGATAAGAGCATTCTTACCGAGTGAAATTTCACCCTGGCTTGTAGCGGGACCGTCAGCAAGAACATCGCCGACCTTTATCTCCATACCCTTTGAAACAGCAGGACGCTGGTTCACGCAGGTACCCTGGTTTGAACGCTTGAACTTGATAAGCTTGTATGCGTGTTCAACACCGCTGTTGTCTGTAACAACGATCTCGTCTGCACTGCACTTTGTTACAACGCCGTCTTCCTTGGCAACTACAACAGCACCCGAATCAACGGCTGCCTTATATTCCATACCGGTGCCTACGATAGGATTCTGCGTTACCATAAGCGGAACTGCCTGACGCTGCATGTTTGCACCCATAAGAGCACGGTTTGCGTCATCGTTCTCAAGGAACGGGATCATTGCGGTAGCTACAGAAACAACCATCTTAGGAGATACATCCATGTAGTCAACACGATCGCGGTCAACTTCAAGGATTTCCTCACGGAAACGAGCATTAACACGCTTTCTTGCAAATCTTCCCTGCTCATCAAGAGGTTCGTTTGCCTGAGCGACAACGTAGTTATCCTCCATATCGGCGGTCATATAGGTTACTTCGTCAAGTACAACACCTGTTTCCTTGTCGACCTTGCGATAAGGAGCTTCTATAAAGCCGTACTTGTTGATCTTTGCAAATGATGCCAGATAAGAAATAAGACCGATGTTAGGACCTTCAGGGGTTTCGATAGGACACATTCTGCCGTAGTGCGAATAGTGAACATCTCGTACCTCGAAACTTGCACGGTCACGCGAAAGACCGCCGGGACCGAGGGCTGAAAGTCTTCTCTTATGAGTAAGCTCTGCGAGGGGGTTATTCTGATCCATAAACTGTGAAAGCGGTGAAGAACCGAAGAACTCCTTGATAGCCGCTACAACAGGACGGATATTTATAAGAGCATTGGGAGTTATCTTGTCGCCTTCCTGTGACTGAAGTCCCATACGCTCACGGATAACTCTTTCCATTCTTGCAAAGCCGATTCTGAACTGGTTCTGTAACAGTTCACCAACGCTGCGGATACGTCTGTTTCCGAGGTGGTCGATATCGTCAACTTCACCGACGCCTTCGCAAAGGTTGATGAAGTAGCTTACTGTTGCAAATATATCGTCAAGAGTGATGTGCTTTGGGATAAGGTCGTCAACTCTGTTTGAAAGCTCTTCTGTAAGCGCTTCAACATCATCGCCGCACTTGTCGAGTATCTCACGCAGTACCTTGAAGCATACCTTCTCATTGATGCCGAGAGCCTCTGCATCGATAGATTCGGGAATATATCCTGCTATATCTACCATACCGTTGCCGAGAACCTTGGCGATCTTATCTTCAGAGAAGATCACGCACTCCATAACGCCTGCCTGCTCGATCATCTGAGCCTTTTCGGCGTTGATGAATTCGTTCTCGTCAACAAGGATCTCACCGGTTGTGGGATCAATAATCGGCTGAGCTGCCTTGTGACCTGCTATTCTTGATGCAACGCCGAGCTTCTTATTGTACTTGTAACGGCCGAACCTTGCAAGGTCATATCTCTTTGCGTCAAAGAACAGGTTGTTGAGGTGTGTCTTTGCAGAATCAACCGTAGGGGGCTCACCGGGTCTTAGCTTTCTGTAGACTTCAAGAAGAGCCTCTTCTGTATTCTTGGTCGAATCCTTTTCCTGAATAGTCTGAACTATTCTGGGGTCCTCGCCGAACAGATCAATAAGATCGTCGTCACTGCTGATACCGAGCGCACGGATAAACGTCGTAGCGGGTATCTTTCTGTTCTTATCTATACGGACATAATAGATGTCATTCGAGTCCATCTCATATTCGAGCCATGCACCTCTGTTGGGGATAACAGTAGACTTGAATAACTTCTTACCCGTTTTATCGTAGTCAAAGCCATAATAAACGCCGGGGGAACGAACGAGCTGTGAAACTATTACACGCTCTGCGCCGTTGATAACGAACGTACCGCTGTCGGTCATCAGAGGGAAGTCACCCATGAATATCTCATTTTCTACAACTTCACCCGTTTCGGTATTCCTGAGCTGTGCTTTTACTCTTAAAGGTGCTGCGTAAGTCGTATCACGCTCCTTGCACTCTTCTATAGTATACTTCGGGGTCTCGTCGATACGGTAATCAACAAAGCTCAGTACCAGTTTGCCGTTAGCGTCGGTAATAGAAGAAATATCCTTGAATACTTCCTTTATACCCTCGTCCAAGAACCACTGATACGAGTCCTTCTGTATTTCAATGAGATTCGGCATTTTCTGAACTTCATTGATCTTGGAAAAACTCATACGGGTATTTCTACCCAGTTTTACCTGCTTGACATTCACCATGGGCTTTACCACTCCTTAATTTATTCGTAGGGATTTACTGCATCGGATTTTCCGCATAGGACTGAGCTTTTCGGCACTTTTCGACCTATGACGCATTTAACCTCAACGCATATAAATCCATTATGATACATTTTAGTATTGTACCACATACGAAGGGCAAAGTCAATAGAAAAATCGCTTAACTTTTGTCTTTATTCTCATTTTTCTATAGTTGTTTTGACCGAAAATATGTCAAAATGCCGATTTTGACATATAAAATTTATATACACATATTCCTTGTTGATATGGCAGGAGCATATACGAAAAAGCGACAGACAAGATTATCCCGTCTGCCGCAGCTTGTAGAAAAAGTCTGTTTTTTCAAAAAAAGTGCTTGTTCACAATCCCTATCCCAAACTCCTTCCCCGTGGCGAAGGGCTGTGTATGCTTGGTTGGCTCTGCATCGTGCAGAGCCTTAGGGCATACACGCCCGGCATCCGTGCCGGGGCTATTTTACTGGGGCTACCGCCCCTAGTCCCTGTTGGGGGCTACGCCCCTCAACCCCATTTTCAAAAATACAGAGGTTTATCGACAGACTGCGGCAGACAAGATTATCCCGTCTGCCGTACTGTTATTATAGCGCTATTGTCCATAGGCAATAGGGTACGATCTCCGCATTACAGTTCTCCGCCCCTTTTCTTTCGAGCGGATATTCCGATACACACAGTGCCGAATAGCTGTGGCATCGGTGCTTATCGTTATTTTGCACAAATCCCGCATTCTCAAGATTTGTTTCATCAAAGCCGTCCGCCGAAATATACACTGTGGCAAGCAATGCGCCTTTTCACTGTACACTTTTACTTCAAGAGATCCGTCAAGCACCGCTTTTCTTCCGCCGAGAACAGGAACGCTTTTCAGGAATATATCAACATATGCTTCAACATTACCGCCGTATGTCAACCTGCACAACGGTTTGCCTATGTCAAGCATTGCGAACTTGCCTGCCGTATCAGAATAATCCACCGGCTTTCGGTTTATCTCATTTACCTTACGTTCCGCCGTTACCTCATCAAGCTCAGTAGTATTGCTTTCGCTGCCGGTAAGCTCAGACACCGCAGATGACATATTTCCGCTGCGTTTTTCATACCATCTCAGTATTCAGACAAGATCAAGTTCACGCATGAGTTTCGCCGTATATTTTTCCTTGCCCGTTATGACAGCTCTTACACATTTTCTCTTTAGTACTTATAAGTTCTATTTTTATCGTTATACGCGTAAATGTGATAAAGTCAATAGTACCGTCAGGTTCTAAGTACTTTCATAAAGACTAACGACATAAGGAGATGGATTTGTGTATTTTCAGCGGTTGCGTGACCTTCGTGAGGACAAGGACTTAAATCAGACGCAGATAGCGGAAATGCTCGGCATTAAGCAGACTGTCTACTCGAGATATTAACGCGGTTTTCAGACTATTCCCGTCGAGCATGTACTGACGCTTGCCGACTTCTATGACGTATCGACCGATTACATTTTCGGAAGAACAAACAACAAAACGACGGCAAAATAAAAAGAGCAGCGACTGCATAAACGGGCAGCCGCTGCTTTTTATTCGCAGTTAAAACATTTTCAGCTAAGCGCAGGCTCTATCTCAAACCAGTCAAAGTCAAAGTCACATCCTGGAAGAAAACGGAACTCCACCTTTACCTTTCCCCTGATATCGGGAAGTCTGTGTGATACCGTGATCGGCATACCACTGCCGGGAAACTCAACTATCTCTTCGATCCTGCCATTTTCGGTATGGAAGTGAACATGGATAGAATCGTTGTCGTGGCGCGTCATTCCATGAATACGGATAAGACTTGTTCCGTTATCAAAATCCATGTCGTCAAAGTCGAGAAATACGTTGTTGCCGATACCCTTTACGCTTGTTCCGTCTTTGGTGTAAGTATCGCCGTGGATAAGGTCGCAGTCGACACTGCAAAGCCGTTCATAAGCTTTCCGGCGTGGTGTAAAAAGAAAGCCGCCAAAGTCAATGCGCAGATCGGTTTTATCAAATTCAAAATAGATATCCTTTTCGCCGGTCAAGCGGCTTGACAGCTTATAATGATTGTCCTTGTAGGTCTGCCACTCAAAGTTTGCCTGATAGGTGAATTCGCCGATAAGGACAGAGTTTTCCGCACCGGGATAGCCCTCCCAGAGTCTGAAACCGAAAGGACAATCCTTGTGCCAGTTTATAATTCGGACAAGAAATTCATCTGTGCCGTACTTGCCGAAATCGGTCTTTTTAAAGCCGACTATATTGTTGTCAGCAGTAATGCTTACTCCTCCGCAACGTACCTCATCCATAAGTGATATGCTATCTGAGTAAAGGCAGGCGGTAACAAACGTATAAGGGTCGAAAACCGGCTGTCCGAAGCCGTTTGCGGTAAATTCATACTCGGACAGCACCTGCGGAAATTCACTGCCGTTGTCGGCACTACAGCGAAGTCTGAACGTACCGTCGCCGTTTACATGGACTACAGCTGAAAGATTTTCACTTTCTGTAACGGTCGCAATATTGGTTTCGATCCCGCTTGCGGTTACTATGCTCCACTTCAAAGAACGGTATGTTGCATTTGACGGGAAAATTGTTGCGACAACGTTACAGTCGTTGTTGTCGGGCGTAAGCTCAATTCCGGTGCTTCTTTCAAGTTCGATTTTTCTTATCGGAACATCAGAACCTATTTTATAGTCGCCTTTGTCGGTAATATTTTCAAGCGCCGATATTCCCTCTCTGATATCCGACTTTACCTTTTCAATAGTAATTACGGATTTTTCAAGTCCATTACCCTCAGCCGTTACTGTTATAACGCCATCAGAAGTATCAGCCGAGATATACGCTACCGCTTTACCCGAGAAAAGTCTGCGGTCAGCCGACTTGTAATTGTCATAGTCGGTGCTGTCGCCGTTATCAAAGCCGACAAGTCTTCCTCCGTCTACTGTAAGGAATATTCTGTCCCTTGCGTTCTCAACAGGATTTCCGTCCTTGTCAACGGTTGATATTGTAACAAAAGCCAGATCCTCGCCGTCTGCCTTTACAGTGTCACTGTATGCAAAAAGAACTATCTTTGCGCTGTCGCCGAAAGAACGCTTTACATCTTCATAAACCGTGCCGTCCATAGCGGTAGCCTTAACTCTTATCTCACCCTTTTCATAAGGGATCTGCCAGTTTACCGTGTATTCATCGGGGTGCTTTACCCCACAGCTCCTGCCGTTTACAAATAGTTCTACATCACCTATATTCGTGTATGCGACTACATCAATAAGCTGACCCTCGTTGAAATCCCAGTAAGGCATAAGATGAAGTACAGGCTTATCTGTCCAGGCAGACTGATATAAGTAGAAACTATCCTTGCGCAGTCCTGCCGTATCGATACTGCCATAGTAAGAGTTCTTGGTAGAATACGGCGACGGCTCTCCTATATAATCACTTCCCGTCCAGATATACATTCCGGCGCAGACATCTATATCACGGTTCAAAGCTATTATCTTCTGAGCGGTATCGGCAGACGCTCCTGCACGGCAGTTGCCGAGTGATGAGCATTGCATATCGGGGTGAGTAAGGAATGCCGTACCGAGCGGAAAATGATACACTCCTCTGCTCTTTACACCCGATGTAGTTTCACTGCCGTATATCTTCCACTTGGGATGCTCCTTGTGGTGCAGCTCGTACAGTCTTTCAAGATAGTTGTATCCCACAAGGTCGACCTGCTCTGCACAGTTCTGTGCGCCCTCCCACGGCATATAGTTTGAGCCGATTGTTGTCGGTGCATTGCAAAGCGGATCGCTCTTCCTGACTGCTGTATGAAGCATTCTCGCTACCTCACAACCACGCGGCGAAACGTGAGTGTCATATATCTCGTTGCCCACGCTCCACATTATAACGCTCGGATGATTTCTGTCACGGCGTATCCACGAGGCAACGTCTTTCTCGTACCATTCATCAAAGAACCTTGCATAGTCAAACTCGGTCTTTGGGCGCTCCCACATATCAAAAGCTTCACTGTCAACCAGTATGCCCATTTCATCGCAAAGCTCCATAAAAGCCTTTGCAGGCGGATTGTGAGAAGTTCTTACAGAATTTACGCCCATATCAAGCATACTCTGAAGCTGTCTTCTTGCCGCCGACTTGTTGAAAGCCGCACCAAGACAGCCAAGGTCATGGTGCAGGCAGACGCCGTTGAGCTTGATATGCCTGCCATTGAGATAAAAACCGCTGTCGGGCTTATACTCAATTTCACGCAGTCCGACCTTTTGTGCGCTGCTGTCGATCACCTTACCATCCTTTTTCAGGCTTACAGATAATGTAAGCAGGTTGGGACTGTAAATATCCCATATGTATTCATCGGTAAGCCGATTCAGCGATAAAGCGGTTTCAGTTACCGTTTCAGCCGGGATTTCAGCAGAATAAAGAATATCGTTATCCTTAGCAAGCGTAAATTCTATTGTTAACCCATCGGGGTTTACAACTTCTGCCGACAGCTTCACGTCAAATCCGTCCGCTGTTTTATCGGTATGGAAGTACACGCCGTCGGTCGCAAGGTAGCTCTTCTCTGTAACGATAAGATAAATGTCACGGAAAATACCCGCACCGGAATACCAGCGTGTGTTGGGACTGCGGTGTCTTACAAGTACCTTTATCTCATTTTCGCCGTCGTGGAGCTTTCCTGTCAGGTCAACCTCAAAAGTGCTGTAACCGTACTTGTTTTCGCCTGCGGCTTTGCCGTTTACATAAACGGTGCAATCCATATAAACGCCCTCAAAATAAAGACGTATGCTCTTATCGCTTACCTTACCGAAATCATATTTCTTCACATAACGTCCGAAAGAAGTTTCGTAAAGATCCTTTGCATTGCAGATAAGCCAGTCATGCGGAATGTCAATCGGCTTATAATCTGCGTTCCAATCGTTTTCAAGGCTGTCGTCCGCTTTTGTCTTTGCAAAGCTCCAGTCGTTATTAAAAAGCGTCTTCATATTCTCTCCATTTATCTCAGTACAGAGCGGGAAGTTTATCCTTTGTTACGACATATTCACTGTTATACACCTTTTTAAGCTGTTCATGCGTATTGAATTTTTCTGTAAGGCAGAACGGCTTTGACCACGTCATATATGACGACCAGCCGACCTTTTCCGATACTACCGCTTCGGGACTCGGCAACGTACCTGTTTCACCGATAATCGTTATTTTCTTCGCACTTGTAATCTCGCAGAGGTTATAATACATATCACTCTGTGAAGTATGCTCATGTTCGGGCGGGTACATATCCCTTGATATGATATCCACGACATCATCGCCCGGATAACATTCGGGAACCTGCGAGTTCCATACCCATATAAGATTGTCAAGATGAAACTTGTTCGTGTATCTGTCGTGCATAAGACGGAACAGCTTTTTTACCGTATCTGCGCCCTTTGCACCCCACCAGAACCAATCACCGTCGCCCTCGTGGAACGGCCGCCATAAAATCGGAACGCCTTTATCGCAGAAAGGTCGGAGTATCCCTGCCATTGTATCCATATCGGAAAGCAGAGCCTCGTTTTCAGGTGTGCCGTCAATCACCGCCTTGCTTGCGTCAAAGTCGGTATTCTCGCTGAAAAACGATTTTGACCTGCCGTAAAGCGGAGAGAACCAGTGCCAGCACATAGTGATAAGCCCTTTCTGCTCTGCCCACTCCCACGCTCTTTTAAGCATGCCGTAATTTTCTGTGACCTCGGACATACATTCTTCATCGGTATCGTAATAGTTGATATTCGGCGAATATGACAGCAGTTCAAAGCCGAGAAGTGCAGGCTTTTTTCCCGTTACATCTTCTATAAGGTGAAGTTCTTCCTGTGCCATAGTCTGAGTATGCTGTCCCGTTATGATTTTTTCATATGTTATATCGGACAGGTATTTCAGTACATTGCGCACACCCTGCTGTGCGTTGGGGTTTGACGGGGTATATAGTTTATCGCTCATTAAAGCGTTCTCCTCTCGTGTAAATCTTTATGTAATTATAGCATAAAAGCCCGGCAATGGCAATAGCATTATGTGCCGATACAAGAAAAAAATTTGAGCCTTGACCTGTACGGATACATTAATGCAATTCCTGCACGCGCACAACAATACCCCTTACCGGATCGCTCGCAACAAGGGGTATTCTGTACTTATTTTACTCTGATATCTCTCAGCTTTATATAGCTTTCGTCCACTTTATCAGTATATCGCTTATCACTGCCGTCAAGAATTTCAGTAATGCGCTTACAGCACTGACTGTAGAACTCGTCTTCATAGTGTACAATATGCGCACCGCCAAGCGGGAATCTGTCATCGGCAAAAAAATGTTTTGAAACATCTATGACATAACAACAGGTCAGCCGTGCAAATTTTTCCTCGTATTCGGCAATAAAAGCTTTCTTTTCTTCAAATGTATTATCATTGTCCGAAAGAATTTCAAGCTTGTTTTCAAGCGAAATATAACGGTTTTTAAGGTCGGCTTTGATTAAAATTATATTCTTTCCGTAACGGCTCAGAACAAAATTACAGAATCTATCAAGCATTTTATCAAGATATTCACGGCTCTTTTCACGGAACAGATATGTGCTTTCGCATTTATCCGCTATTGATTTATAGAAATCCGTGCGAAGAATAAAGTCGTCCACTTCAAAGAGCAAACCACTGTAATTTTTCATATTGCAGATAATGTCGTACATATCGATTATAAGCCAGTCGGCGGCACTGCCAGATATGATCCGTCTGCCCTCATGCAAAAACGCTTCTTTTAGAGTACGTCTGCGCCATGAACTACCGCAGAATTTGTCGGCACCGATATTGATATCAAACGGTATATCAGGCTCCCCCGACAGTAAGAACGGTTGTTTAAATATATATTTATCTACATATATCCCGCTTATATTGCGGTTTACCGTTTCTCTTGAAATACAACTGCCCCATATATCAATCACTGCAGGCTTACAGCTCTTTTCGTATTCCTCAAGTGCGTTCTTATCATCTTTTATAAGAAATATATATTCGCAGTTTTCCGTATTGGTGAATTTATAAACAGAGGTAAGCTTCTTCGCAAGCTGTCTTTTTACAAGGAAATTTTCCTCGAAAATTATCCTGATATCCTCATACCGGCAATCTGTCAGATCACCGTCGATACATACTACAGCGTTTATTGCGGATATCACCTTTTCTGCGCCGTGCATTCTGCCGAGTATGATTTTTGCGTCTTCGTATGACTTTACCTCATTTTCACGCAAAAGCGCAAGATAGGCGCTGTTCTCAGCCGTGAACTGCTTTGAAGTAAGCTCTATCAACCTGTCGGCTACATACGTTCTGTCAAGCAATTGCGACTGATACGCTCTTGCGGTCATATTATCGTAATAGCGTATAACACGGCTGAGCCACAGATTTATATCAGGTTTGTCAAAGCAGAATTTTCCCTCTGCTTCACCTCCGATCACCATATCGGTTTTAATGCGTACATCGTCATAAAACAGCGGCTCATAGGCTGTCACCATATTGCTTGCGGCGTCACCGAAATATCCGCCTGCAACGTCTATCACGACAGGCTGAAGCAGTGATATAAGATAATCTTCATACGTCCGTATGCGCTTATTGAGCGCATTTCTGTTTTTACCGTTTCTGAGCTGACCGTGCTTTGCACACATATCGCTGAAAGTCAGTCGAACGAGAATAATCCTATTCTTTGCATAATGCGAGGAAACGGTTTCAGCATACTTTTTAAGCGCCGTCTTCCATACCTTTTCATCAAAAGGCGGAGATATACGTTCAAATTTATCCTTGTTCGTATTGTAAAAATCCGAGCTTAAGAAGTTCTGTGAGGCAGTATAATAACTGTTGCCGTATTTATAACACGACACCGCCGCCATAGTATACAGGTCGATGACTATATAGTCTGCTTTGCTGTCGCTTATATAGCTGTCAAAATTCTTTGCTATATCAAGCCTGTTTCTTGCGTTTCCATATTTGCCCGAAAGTGCGCTCTTTTCGCTCATAAGCGAAACAGGCGATAATATAAGCGGTGTGTCGTCATAATTGTAACCGCTGTCGGAAAAAACTTTTCTCAGCACCGCAGAGCCCTGCAAAAGAAATTCCGGCTTGCCGCAGATATCCGCACTTTCGCCGAGAATTCTGTTTATGCGTTCTCTTGCCGCCTTACGGCTTTCGGTAAGATTGCCGTTAAGCACAGTCACTGTATAACCGTCCGACGTGTCCTCGCACAGAACCGGTATACAGGTTATATCGGCTGTAATTCTGCCGTCTGTTCTTGTCAGCGTCAGGTCAACTATCGTACTCTCGCGGTTTTCACGCATTTCTTTCATAGATGACAGGAGATTACCGAGCGAATAGAAGCACATAACCTCTCTGCCGTCTGCGGTTTTTATCTTTTCGGCACACTGCATAACATGTGGATGCGAACCTATAATCAGGTCAGCGCCGCACTGTGCCATATATTCTGCCGTTTTATGTTGCACATTGCGTACAGTTACAGAGTTCATTTTGCCCCAGTGCTGATATGCTATTATATACTCTGCACCGTCATTTTTCAGTGAATTTACAAGCTCTCTGAAACGCAAAGGCTCATATTTGCCTATAAGGTGCGGTGGGATATCTTTTTCCAGTCCGTTTGATATGGAATTTACTGCTGTAAATCCGACTTTTATTCCGTTTATATCGGCTATATACGTTCCGTCGTCAAGCGTGCCTATATTAGCCATACCGCCGTTTTTTATGCACCGGACTGTAGCTTCTAGACCTTTGAACCCCGTGTCGCAGTTATGATTGTTTGCAGTTACAAGCGCTGTAAATCCACAGTCTTTGACAGCATCAATGAACGTTGAAGGCGAATTGCAATTCGGACTTCCGCTGTCGGTTCTTATTTTCTCGTATTCATAAGGCGCACCGTCAAAGCAAGTGGTTTCAAGAACTGCAACCGAGTAATCCGCTGACTTTATCGTGCTTTTCAGCGCTTTAAATGTATCGGAAAAATCAAGCGAACGGGTCGAGGCTTTTCTTTGCTGTTCAAGCGAACACATAATATCACCGCAGAGCATAATTCTTGTTGCCGGCAAACAACGTGACATATTTCTGCCGACTGCGACCTTTACTTTAAATGTTTCGCCGTCATCGGCGGTCAGCGTTACGCAGGCAATCCCGTCCGAAATCGCAGTCACCTGTCCGCCTTTTGTCACCGTTGCAACACTTTCATCATCACAGCTGAAAACGACTGCGGGAACGATATTACGGCGTTCCCATACGATCTGTGACGTTTCGCCCCTGTCCATTGTGATCACATTCTGCGCTCTGAGGTGTTTGCATATCGGTGTAAATTCCGCAGGTCGTGACAGTTCACCCGCTATCTCCTTACCGTCACTGTAGCAGAACGCCTTTACCCTGACAAGGTACTTTCTGCCGTTGCGAAAGCCCAGTATCAGCTTGGAAAGGTTCTGCGCATAACGTGATTTTATACACTTTTCAGGCTCATCGGCATTATAGAACTGTAAAATGTAACCGTCTGCGCCGTCTACAGCCTGCCAGTCGGAACGCACAGAGCCGTCATAAGCGGTCGCAAACAGATTCTGCGGAGCTTTCAGCATAGTAGTACCTCCGTAATTACTTATTTACTACCGGTTTTCTTATTATTGAATGGGACGGAAACTGAACGGGATAATCAAAGTACATCTTTTCTGTCGCACGGTTTGCTATCTCGGTCTGCTCGCCCTTTGAATTTATAAGATACGGAATATCGAGCTTTACGGGCTTCTTTCCGGGTGACAGAACTTCAAGGTCATCGTGAACGGTAAAATAGTTTCTCTGTGTGATATTCACCCTGCCGTTCTCACAGCTGTCAACCACGCCGACAAAGTCGCACTCACGGATGTAGCCGCTGTTCTCGTAATACTGGTTAGCGTCATCCTTATTGAAGTAGAAACCTGTGCAGTACTGTCTGTGACTTACCTTGTACACCTCGTCTATCGCCCACTGCGGTACAGGCTCATTATTTTTAACCGAGTCAAGTGCCGCTCTGTAGGCATTCGTAACAGTAGCTGTATAATATGCGGACTTTGCTCTGCCCTCTATCTTGAAGCTTGTAACGCCTGCGTCCTTAAGTTCTTTGAGGTGTTCTATCATACACATATCCTTAGCATTAAGTATATATGAACCGCCCTCTCCCTCGGACAACTCGTAATAGTCGCCGGGACGCTTTTCTTCGACAAGATGATACTTCCATCGGCAAGGCTGAGCACACTCACCCTTGTTCGCATTTCTTCCTGTCATAAAGCTCGAAAGCAGACATCTGCCCGAGAACGACACGCACATTGCGCCGTGTACAAATACTTCAATATCCATATCCTCGGGTATGTTGTCCCTGATACGCTTTATATTCTCTATATCGACCTCTCGGGCAAGCACTACTCGCTTTGCACCCATCTTGTACAGTTCGTTTGCGGTAACATAGTTTACAACGCCCGCCTGAGTGGAAACGTGTATTTCAAGGTCAGGCACTGTGCGCTTTATAAGTGCGATACAGCCGATATCGCTTACAATAGCGGCGTCTATTCCGCAGTCGTATGCTGTCTTTATAAATCCGGGAAGCAGTTCTATCTCATCGTTTGACGGAACGGTGTTGCAAGTAAGGTGTACCCTAGCGCCTCTTGCGTGAGCATACTCAACGCCCTTTTTCAGCGTTTCGGGGTCGAATTTTGCAGATCCCGCCCTCATACCGAACATAGTGCTTCCAAGATATACAGCGTCACAGCCGTAATCAACGGCAGACATAAGACATTCTAAATCACCCGCAGGCGACAGTAATTCTAACATAACATTAACCTTTCATTCTGAATTATTTTACGGTTCTATTACAACATTCCGCCGCAGAAAGCTCTGCGGCGGAATGTATTCATCATGGTTTTAATCTGCTATTGCGTGGTCAAGACCGCACTTACGGAGGTTTTCTTCGTGCTCTGCTATCGTTTCGGCAAAGTACATATCCGTTGTTTCGGGGTCTGCGCAGAAATAATAGTAGCTGGTTTCGGGTGCGTAAAGCACAGCCTTTATCGCATCTAGACCGGGGTTGCAGATAGGTCCGACAGGAATACCGACACATTTATATGTGTTATATGCGTCAAACATCTTCTGGTCGAACTGATCGGTCGTCAGATGCGGCTTGATGTGTTCGTCAACATAATGCACGGTAACGTCCGATTCGAGATGCGGGAACGATTCTTCGTCTGCCATACGGTTGAAGAATACCGACGCAACATTGCCCATATTTGCGGTCGTGTCTGCCTCCCGCTGTGCAATCGACGCAAGCGTTATAGTTTCGTCAAGTGTAAGTCCGAGCTCGGTCATACGGTTATAATAACGTGCCGTAATCTTGTTGTTGAAGTTCTGATAGATTATATCAAGAGCGTCTGCCGCATAATCGCTTGTATCAAGCTCCTTATTGTCCTCAAGTGCGGGGATAATGTAGAACTCGTATGTGTCAGGGAAGATATAGCCCTCCATCTGATAGTACTTCAGTTTTTCGTCTTCAAGACGCTTCTGGAACTTGTAAGTGTCGCCGAGCGTCTTGCACTGCTCCATAAAGTCCTCTGCACGGCATACAAGATTATCTTCCATCATCTGTGCTATCTCATCAATAGTCATACCCTCGGTTATCTGTATTGTTACAGTCTGATTTACAGTTGAAACAGTCTGCAATGTCGAAATGAGCGAGCTGTAAGACATAGTGGTGTCGACTGTAAATGTTCCCTTTATGAACTTGTCGCCCTTGCCGAACATATTGGTATAAAGCTTGAACACGTCCGGCATATTTATAATACCGAGGTTTGCAAGGTCCTGCGCTATTTCATCGGTAGTTGAATCTTCATTGATATGTATTTCAGCCTGGCAATAGGTCTTGCCGATACCTGTAAAGTCAAGCGCCGATTTTACTATATAAGTTGCTAAAAACGCAGAAACAGAAATTATGAATATAGACAGCAGAACGCCCGCAAGTATATGCGACATAGTTCTTCTGTGGCGGTTCTTTGCTTTTATCTTCTTATTTCTCTCTTTCTTTCTGGCAAGATATTCCTGATATTCCTCTTCGGTGACCTCATCGCTGTCTTCTGCATTGTCGTTATCACCGCTCGCATCATCATTTTCAGGTTCGCTGTCATATGACGGTTCGCTCTGCTCGACTTCACCCGTATGGAAGTCCTTCAACGAATTCATCATTATAGTGCGATCCTCTGTATTGCCGGTGTTTTCCTTGCCGCCGACTGTATCAAAAGGATTATTCTCCATTTTCGTTTCCTTTCTGTTATTCTGTAATGACGATATCGACGCATCTGTCATACTCGTCAACCGGTATATCATCGGTCATAAATTCACTGTAGCATACTCCGACAGTATAGCCTTTGTATCTGCTTATGAATCTGTCATAATATCCTTTGCCGTAACCCAGTCTGTAGCCGTCATAGCTAAAACATAGCCCGGGGACTATCAGAACGCTGTTCTGTGCATTCTCGGCTTTTATTATCTCACAGTGTTGTTTTGGCTCGTCGATGCCGTACATACCCTTTTCCAGATCGTCAAACGTATGTATAACGCAAAACTCCATATTGCTGCCGTCAATACATCTCGGTACGGCAACAGTCTTTCCTGCGACGAAGCACCTCGCTATGAACTCTCTTGTACCGACTTCGCCCCTAGCCGAAACAAACGGCAATATAAGCTCTGCCGACTGCACCTTTTCAAGCTCTAAAAGCTTTTCGGTTATTGCGGAATTTTTAACAGCTGTTTCACTGTCGCTAAGCTCTTTCCGCTTTTGAAGCATAACTTTTCTTAGCAGTTTTTTCTGCTCGTTTACCGTTATCTGCACTGTAAAGCCTTAGCTATCTTCTCGGCTTTTCCTTCGCCGCAAAGCAATGCACCGAGTGCAAGTCCGAATTCTATAGCCGCACCTGCTCCCTTTGCTGTAACTATGTTATCATCTATATTTACAAGGTCGCCCGTGAACATTGCGCCCTCAAGGAATTGTTCAAAGCCGGGGAAGCAAGTTGCCTTTTTGCCTTTCAGAAGTCCCAGCTTTCCGATTATAGACGGAGCGGCACAGATAGTACCTATAGCTTTCTTATTATCGGCGCAGAATTTTATTGCCGCCTGTACAACGGGGCTCTTTTCAAGATTAAGCGTTCCGGGCATACCACCGGGGAGAACTATCATCTCGACCTTATCCGTCATAATTACGTCATTATCGGTAATATCGGCTGTAACGGAAATTCCGTGTGCGCCTGTGATCTTACCGCCGCCTACACCTACTGTAACGACTTCCTTACCGAATCTCTTTAAAATATCAATCGGGGCAATTGCCTCGGTTTCTTCAAATCCGTCAGCTAAAAATGCGTATATCATCTTGTTATCCTTTCTCAACGTTATAGACTGCGCTGAACTTCTCTACCATAAAACACGGGCGGTATGATCTCTTCGCCTTGCGGAGGTTCTCCTCACCCATATCTTCTTCCCTGTTTATATATTCAAGTTCTTTACAGAACCTGTTTGCCATCATATAGTTAATCATCGGATATGCTCCGTCATAGTCGGTGAATGCCTTTTCAACGTGGGTCACAAACGTGTCACTGCATTGCTGTTCGCCGTACGAAAACGCCTGTACCTTTCCATCGACTCTTAAGATTCCGCCGACAAGACCTAAGTCAAAGAAATGCTCAAGTCCGATTCCGACAGCGCACATTTCCTCCGATTTATCCTCGCTTTTATCGCAATCGTTGCGTATGCACCATTCGAGGCTCATCTGCTTGCATTCGTCAATATTGTCCGGCGTAATATCCTCAAAACTCCAGTTAAGCTGTTTGAAACGGTTTATATAATTACGCTTTGAATGAAGCTTCTTTCCGCCAAGCGTTGCAAGCGACTGCGACTGATACACATAGTCATACAGATCTTCGCTTGTATCGAAGGTGAACATACCGGGATAACGCTGTTCGAGCATCTGCTTGTCCTTTATATCCATACTGCAGAATTCAAACGGTATTCCCGTACTGTCACAGTAATTTTTCAGTTCTGAAAGCAGTGCGTCAGTATCGCCTTTTCCGGCGGGAAACACGAAACAGTTTCCGTGCTTTGATACATAAAAATCCTGAAAACGTCCTACTGTAATGTTGTAAACACCGCTCCACACAAAGTTGTTTGTGAAGTTATACTCACAACCTCTGTAGTCGGATAACTTTAACAGCGGATCTATCCACTGCTTGTCGCTGAGTTCTATTTTCTTTAATTCCAACACTTTATATTACCTTACTTTTGTGCCTGTCATTTACCGTAAATCATCTCAGACAATTCCTTATTTATCTTTTCGGGAGTGTAAGGATTTATACCGTCCGAGCACGGCAGTATATACCAGCTCTTCTTGTCGGCTGTGTATAGCGCCGCTTCACGACACGCTTTTAAAAATGATATATTTCTTTCGTGAATATCCTTCTTCTCCTCATCTCCGCCGTAACGTGCGGAAAGGAGCTTTTGCGATACCTCTATCGGCATATCGAGGAATATTATCTTTTCGGGACGTGGAATTGCAAACTTATCGTACTCATAGTCCTCAAGCCACTCAAGGTACTCATCCCATTGGGATTTTTCCAGCTTTGCCATCTGATATATCGCATTTGAGGAGGTGTATCTTGCGGCTATTATGGTCTTGCCGGCTTTATAATCCTTTTCCCAGTCGGTCTTGTAGCTGATATAACGGTCTATCGCATAGAAACTGCCTGCCGTATATGCGCCCGTTCTGCCGTTTTCCTCGCATAATTTACCGCTGAGATAGTCCTTGATTATCTCGCCGCTTGCACTGTTGTAATTCGGAAAGCTGATGAAACGGATATTGCCGTCTGCGCTTGCTTTCAGCATCTCAAGCTGTGTACTTTTACCGCAGCCGTCAAGCCCTTCTATTACAAACAGTTTTCCGCATTTTCCGTTATTGCCGTTCATACAAACACTCTCTCATAATATAGTTTAGTTTTATTTTATCACAAAATCCGTGTCAAGTCAACTTAAAATAAACGCACAAAGTCTTTTGTGACTTTGCGCGTTTAAAATCATTATTCAGCACATTGAACGTTCAACGGTGATTACGGCATTGAGCCTGCCGTCCTTTTCCGCAATTGCGTTCTTTATCATAAGAGCAAGCTCCCCGTCCTTATATCTGAAGCCGAAAGGCGTTACCAGGTCGAAAATTACGTTTATCCTTGAAACACCGTCGGTAATGCGGAAATCGTGGATAGTAAGACTGCTGTCGATATTTTTTATTATATCAAGTACCACCTTTTTTGCCTCGTCCGCTTTCTTGTCATCCACAACGACAGGATCCATATGTATCGTAACACTGCATCTGTACTTTTCCCTGAGATCGTCCTCTATAAGATCTATAAGCTCGTGTGCAAGCATTATATCTGTTTTACTGCTTATTTCGGCATGGAGCGATATTACCATTCTGCCTACGCCGTAATCATGCACCATAAGATCGTGTACGCCGACTATACCGTCATAGCTCATTACAGTGTTTTCAATTTCCTCTACCAGTTCCTTTTTAGGCTTTGTACCAAGAAGCGGAGTAAGACTTTCCTTGAATGTGTTGAAGCCTGTGTAAAGGATAAAAAACGCAACAACGATACCTGCATATGAATCAAGTTCAAAACCGCTGAACATCTGTATGAACATACAGATGATTACTACAGAGGTAGAAATACAGTCGGACAGCGAATCTGCCGCAGCAGCTTTCATTGTGGCGCTGTCTATTTTCCGACCGAGCTTTGTGTTGAACAGTGCCATCCACAGCTTCACAAGAAGCGACGCTCCAAGCACCGATACGGCAAGTATGCTGAATTCCGACTTTTCGGGCGAGAAGATTTTTTCGACCGAGCTTTTACCAAGTTCAAAGCCCATCATCATTATGATAAAAGAAATTATTATGCCCGAAACATATTCCATTCTGCCGTGACCGTAGGGGTGTTCGCTGTCCGCAGGCATTCCTGCCATTTTAAAGCCGACAAAGGTCATTATTGATGAGCCTGCGTCTGAAAGGTTGTTGAATGCGTCTGCGATTACGGAGATACCGCCGGATAATATACCTGCAATCAGCTTTCCGAGAAACAAAAGTATATTAAGTACGATACCGGTAAATGCTCCGAGATACCCGTAACGCTTTCTGACAGCGGGATCGGCTGTGTTTTTGCTGTCCTTTACAAACAGTTTTATAAGCAGATTAGTCATGACTATTCCCCCATATTACACGAATACGGAGCAACATAATGCATTGCTCCGTATCGGATATCAAGTTTTAAATAAATCAGTCCTTATTGCCCATAAGCAGTACCATTACCGCCTTCTGTGCGTGGAGTCTGTTTTCAGCCTCGTCAAAGATTTCGTTTGCGTGTTCTTCAAACACCTTGGCTGTGATCTCTTCTTCTCTGTGTGCGGGCAGGCAGTGCTGTACCATAGCGTCGGGCTTAGCGACAGCCATAACCTCATCGTTTATCTGGAAGCCCTTGAATGCTTTCTTTCTGATTTCGGCTTCGCCTTCCTGACCCATAGACGCCCATACGTCTGTGAAGATAACGTCTGCGTCCTTTGCAGCCTTTATAGGATCGTCTGTCAGCTCAAAGCAGTTATACTTCTTAGCAAACGCAAGTGTTGTAGCGGCAGGGTGGTAGTTCTCAGGGCAGGCAACAGATACGCTCATACCTGTCTTTAAGCCGCCGACAATGAGCGAGTTTGCCATATTGTTGCCGTCGCCTATGTAGCACATCTTAAGACCGTCAAGCTTACCCTTGTACTCACGGATTGTCATAAGGTCAGCAAGCACCTGGCAAGGATGAGAAAGGTCCGTAAGACCGTTGATTATCGGGATATTGCCGTATTCCGCAAGATTTTCAACCTCAGCCTGATCGAATGTTCTTATCATAATACCGTCAATGTAGCGTGATAAAACTCTTGCGGTATCCTGTATAGGCTCGCCTCTGCCAATCTGCATATCGCTTGCTGAAAGGTAAAGAGGATTGCCGCCAAGCTGATACATACCTGTTTCAAAAGAAACTCTTGTTCTTGTAGAAGCCTTGCGGAAGATCATACCTAGCGTCTTGCCCTTTAAATGATCGTGAGGAATGCCGTGCTTAAGCTCATACTTGAGCTGATCTGCGAGATTGAGAATCTCAATGATTTCCTCTGTGCTGAGATCCATCATTTTAAGTAAATGTTTCATAATTTTTTCCTTTCGGTTTTAGTTTTTATTTTATTTTAAAAGCTCTGCTAGTATTTCAAGACCTCTGTCAATATCCTCATAAGAGATAGTGAGCGGAGGAAGAAGTCTTAACTTTTCCTTTGCGGTAAGGATAAGAAGTCCGTGTTCAAGAGCGGCATTCAGTATATCCTTTGCATTCTTGGTCTTTAGCTTTATGCCAATCATAAGACCCATACCCGTAACCGATTCGACCTCGGGTATCTCTTTCAGCTTTTCGGCTATATATCTTCCCTTATCTGCAACCTGTGACAAGAAAATCGGATCTGCCGCTTTCTTCAGCACCTCAATTGCGCCTGCACAAGCGATAGGATTTCCGCCGAATGTCGAGCCGTGTGTTCCGGGAGTAAGTACACCTGCGCACTTGTCGCCGCTGAGGCACGCACCCATCGGGATACCGCCTGCTATGCCCTTTGCAAGCGTTATTATATCGGCTTTCTTTCCGAAATTATCACCTGCAAGGAATTTACCTGTTCTGCCGACACCCGTCTGTACTTCGTCCGAGATCGTCAGCACATCACGCTCGGCGCAAAGCTCAAATATTGCGTCAACGAACTTCTGCTCCAGCGGCACAACGCCGCCCTCGCCCTGTATGTACTCAAACATTACGGCACATACCGTATCATCGAGCTTTGCCTTAAGGTCTTCTATGTTGTTTGCTTCAACATTTATAAATCCGTCAACGAACGGGAAGAAGTAGTTGTGGAACACGTCCTGTCCCGTAGCCGACAGCGTGCAGAGCGTTCTGCCGTGGAATGAGTTTACAAGTGTGATTATGTTGTGTCTGCCCTTGCCGTATTTGTCGAAGCTGTACTTTCTTGCTATCTTGATAGCACATTCGTTTGCCTCAGCACCGCTGTTGCAAAGGAACATATTCTTCATTCCTGCCGCTTCCGATAATCTCTCGGCAAACTCAGCCTGTACCTTTGTGTAATAATAATTTGAGGTATGCTGTATACTGCGTACCTGTTCACACACAGCGTCAGCCCATTCCTTGTTGCAGTAACCGAGCGAGTTTGTGCCGATACCGCTTCCGAAATCTATATACGTCTTGCCGTTTTCGTCAACCGCCTTGTCATCCTCGCCCTTGTCAAGAACAACATTCAGCCTGCCGTATGATCCCATTATATGAGAATTGAATTTATCTATAGTATTCATATCTGTCCTTTCCGCCTGCATCGTTTGCCGTCAGATAATCATTGTACCTGCGCCCTCGTTTGTAAGCAGCTCTATAAGTATTGAATGAGGTATTCTGCCGTCGATGATATTCGCTTTCTTTACACCTCTGCGGACAGCCTCAACACAGCAATCTATCTTAGGTATCATACCGCCCGAGATTATGCCCTGCTTTTTGAGATAAGGCACTTCTGAAACTCCGACAGTATGTATAAGCGTGCTGTCATCGTCCTTATCCTCAAGAAGTCCCTTTATATCTGTCATAAGGATAAGGTTTTCGGATTTCATCTCAGCCGCAATTCTTGCCGCCGCCGTATCCGCATTGATATTGTATACGGTTCCGTCCTTGCCTGCCGCAACGGTCGAAATTACAGGGATATAGCCCTTTTCGAGAACATCGTTTATAAGGTTTACGTTTACCTGAGTAATCTCGCCTACAAGACCTAAATCCGGATCAAGCTGTTCTGCCTCTATCATATGGTCGTCAAGACCGCAAAGACCTACCGCTCTGCCCTTGTGGCTGTAAAGCAGATCGACAAGATCCTTGTTTACCTTACCGCAAAGCACCATCTGAACGATATTTATCGTTTCTTCATCGGTGTAACGAAGGCCGTTTACGAACTTGCTCTCCTTGCCGATTTTTTTCAGCATTGCGTTTATTTCGGGTCCGCCGCCGTGTACAAGCACTATCTTGATACCGCAGAGCGACAGCAGAACAAGGTCAGACATTACCGCCTGCTTCAGTCTGTCGTTTGTCATTGCGTTACCGCCGTACTTGACTACTACTACCTTGTTTGAATACTGCTGTATATAAGGAAGTGCGTCGCTGAGTATACTTGCTCTCTTTTCGTTTTCAAGTTCCATCTTCTTTTGTCCTTTCGGTGTCAGCTTCTGTATTCTGCGTTTATCTTTACATATTCATAAGTCAGATCGCAGCCCCACGCTACCGACTTATCCGCACCGTCGTGCATATCAATCCTGATAACAATTTCATCTTCTGAAAGTATCTTGAATGCCTCATCCTCCGAGAAGTCAACACCTGCGCCGTTCTCGCAGACCTTTACACTACCCTTTGAAGATGACAGAACGACCTCGACCTTTGAAATATCAAAGTCGCCCTCGGCATATCCTATCGCACAGAGAATACGTCCCCAGTTGGCGTCAGCCGCAAATATAGCCGCCTTTAAAAGGCTGCTGTTTATAACAGACAGTGCAACGCTCTTTGCAACAGCTTCTGTAGGTGCGTGGTCAACAACACATTCCATCAGCTTCGTTGCACCCTCGCCGTCACGGGCGGTTTCTCTTGCAAGGTTCATCATTACAGCGTAAAGACCATTTATGAACACTTCATAATCCTTGTCCTCTGCCGTTATTTCCTTGTTTCCTGCAAGTCCAGACGCCATTATGCACAGTGTATCGTTTGTGGATGTATCACCGTCAACGCTTACCATATTGTAAGTTATATCGGCTGTTCTTTTCAGCGCCTTATGCAGAAGCTCAGCATTTATCTTTACATCGGTTGTGATGAAAGCAAGCATTGTAGCCATATTGGGATTTATCATACCGCTGCCCTTGCTGATGCCGCCGATATGACAGGTCTTGCCGTCAAGCGTAAACTCTACCGCAAGCTCCTTTTTGCGTGTATCGGTCGTCATTATTGCCTCGCACGCAAGCGAGCTTCCGTCCTCGCTTATGCTGTCTACAAGCGTCTTGATATTGTTCTTTACAGGGTCGATCGACAGCTTCTGTCCGATAACTCCTGTAGAGCCTACTATCATATCGTTCTTATCAATACCGAGCTCGTTTGCACAAAGCTCGCACATCTGCTCTGCGATCTCAATACCGTTTGAGTTACAGGTGTTTGCGTTACCGCTGTTTACGATAACCGCCTGAGCGACACCGTTTTTAAGGTGTTCCTTTGTAACGATGATCGGCGCACCCTTTACCTTGTTCTGCGTATAGATTGCCGCCGCAGTACACTTTGTATCACAGCTTATCACCGCAAGGTCGCGCTTTTTCGAGCCGGGCTTTATACCAACGTTTATACCGCCCGCCTTAAAGCCTTTTGCGGCGCATACGCCCTTATCCACTAATTTATAATTATCAAATTCAACCATTGTTATTACCTCACTTATTATACAAGTCCGGTCGTTTCGTCAATGCCCATCATTATGTTAAGACACTGAACAGCCGCACCGCTTGCACCCTTGCCTAAGTTATCAAGTCTTGAGCAAAGCACTATACGGTCATCGTTTCCGCAAACGAATATCTCCATATTGTTCTTACCCGATAATGTATTTGCGGCAAGGAAACCGTTTTCAAGCACACCCTCGCCCATAACAGGCATCACCTTTACAAGATTTGCGTCTGCATAATGCTCAGTGAAAGCCTTATGAATATCGGCAAGCGTATATTTCTTCGGCAGAAGTCTTGTGAGAACCGGAACAGTTACGACCATACCGCTGAAATAATCGCATATCAGAGGATTAAATACAGGCTTGTAATCAAGTCCGCTTATCTTCATCATTTCAGGTAAGTGCTTATGCTCCTGAGGAAGCGCATACTGTCTGGGACTGTAAAATTCTTCTGGCTTTTCATCGCTTTCGTACACTGCGATAGCCTTCTTTCCCGCTCCGCTGTAACCGGATACCGCATGAGCGACAACAGGATAATCGCTCGGCATTATGCCGGCCTTTACAAGAGGATATACAAGCGAAATAAAACCGCTTGCATAACAGCCGGGAACAGCTACTCTCGATGAAGCCGCAATCTTTTCTCTGTGCTGCTTTGAAAGCTCTGGAAAACCGTATGCCCAGTCGGGATTTGTCCGATGTGCCGTAGAAGCATCTATAATTCGGACGTTGCTACCCTTCGCAAGCTCTACCGCCTCTCTTGCGGCGGCATCGGGCAGGCAAAGGAACGTGAAGTCGGACGAGCATATAAACTTCTTACGCTCATCGTTATCCTTTCTCTTGTCCTCATCTATCTTCATTATTTCAATGTCGTTCCTGTCCTTGAAACGTTCGAGAATTTTAAGTCCGGTCGTTCCTTCCTGACCGTCAATATACACCTTTACGCTCATATAAGCACCTCTTATTTTTTAAGAAATCTTGTCATTCCGCAGCCACGTTCATTATTAGGTCTGCGCATAAATCCGAGCTTTTCGTAGAACGGCTCTTTATCCTTTGCTGCCATAAGATTTATCATTATCGTTTCGCCCTCGTCAGCGACCGACAACGCTTTATCCATAAGCCTTGAAAGCATCTCTCTGCCTATTCCCTGTCCCTGATATTCGGGACGTACAATAACATCGCTGATAAAGAACTGATAGCCTCCGTCGCCGACTACCCTTGCCGAGCCGACTTCCTTTTCTCCGTCAAGCGCCGTTATCGCAAACACCGAGCTTTTAAGCGCACAGTTAAGCTGTCTTGGCGAAAGCTCATACCAGCCTACGCTTCGTCTGAACGAATTTATATCGTGCGGCAATCTGTATTCATAAGTTATCATCAGATGTTGATACCGCCCAGTCTGCCTTCAAGCTCAGCTATCTGACGCTTTACCGCATCGGGAGCAGGTCCGCCGTCAACGCCTCTTTGCATAACGCAGGTATCAAGGCTGATAGCGTCATATACGTCATTATCAAACGTTTCACACAACTTCTTATATTCTTCTATCGGGAGCTGTTCAAGCGTAGTTTTCTTCTCTATGCAAAGTGCAACGAGTGTACCGGTTATCTTATATGCCGTTCTGAAAGGAAGTCCCTTCTTTACGAGATAGTCAGCACAGTCTGTAGCATTGATAAAGCCCTTTGCAGCGGCAGTACGCATATTGTCTTTAAGTACCGTCATAGTCGCAAGCATAGGAGTAAATGTCGAGATACACAGCTTTACTGTGTCTACTGCGTCAAATATTGCCTCCTTGTCCTCCTGCATATCTTTGTTGTATGCAAGCGGAAGTCCCTTCATCATTGTGAGAAGCGTCTGCAGATCGCCGTATACCCTTGCCGTCTTGCCTCTTATAAGCTCTGTAACATCGGGATTCTTCTTCTGTGGCATTATCGAACTGCCTGTAGAATAAGCATCGTCAAGCTCAATAAACTTGAACTCCCACGAGCACCACATGATTATCTCTTCCGAAAATCTCGAAAGGTGCATCATAAGCATTGAAATATCAGAGCATAACTCAACGCAGAAATCCCTGTCGGATACGCCGTCAAGGCTGTTCATCGTAATATCCCTGAAGCCGAGAAGCTCGGCTGTTCTCTTTCTGTTAAGAGGGTATGTAGTGCCTGCGAGCGCACACGAACCGAGCGGCATTACATCCATTCTTTCCTTGCAGTCCGCAAGTCTTGTCAGATCTCTTGTCAGCATCTGCGCATATGCCATAAGATGATGTGCGAATGTAACAGGCTGTGCACGCTGTAAATGGGTGTAGCCCGGCATTACCGTTTCCGTATGCTGCTTTGCAATATCTATAACAGTGTTTATAAGCTCACGGACGAGCTTTGCAATCTCATCGACTTCATCTTTAAGATAAAGCTTGATATCAAGTGCGACCTGATCGTTTCTGCTCCTTGCGGTGTGCAGACGCTTTCCCGCATCGCCTATTCGTGCGGTAAGCTCAGCCTCAACGAACATATGAATATCTTCCGCATTGGGATCGAAATGCAGTGTTCCGTTTTCAATATCACTTAAAATTCCGTTAAGACCTTCTATTATCACCTTGCTGTCCGCAGGGTCGATAATGCCGCACTCACCGAGCATGGTTGCGTGTGCTATAGAGCCTTTTATATCATGCTTGTACATTCTTGCATCAAATGAGATGGAAGAATTGAAATCGTTGACCTTTGAGTCAACCTCCTTTGAAAATCTTCCCGCCCACATCATTTTAGACATACTGTTATTTCCTTTCAGATTTATGTTCATAACGCAAAAAGCGTTTTGTTTTTTCCGTTATAAATATAAAAGTAATTAAAACGCTTTTTAAAACACAGCCGTACCGACCGTGTTTTAAATCGCATCTTAAAAACCGTAAAAGCCGCAAGGCATAGTTTTACACCTTGCGGGATTTACCGTAACGCTTTTAAAGCTTACTTATTGTTTCTCTCAGCATCAAGCAGAGCCTTGACCTTTATCGGCAGACCGAACAGGTTGATAAAGCCCTTTGCATCTGTCTGATCGTAAACATCGTCCTCACCGAATGAAGCGAAGTCTTCGCTGTACAGTGTGTAGGGTGATGTAACGCCTGCGTTGATGATGTTACCCTTGTAGAGCTTGAGCTTAACGTCGCCTGTAACAGTTTCCTGTGTCTTGTCAACGAAAGCGTCCATAGCCTCTCTTAAAGGTGTGTACCACTGACCGTTATATACGATGTCTGCATACTTCTGTGCAAGACCGTACTTGTAGTGCTGTGTTTCCTTATCAAGACAGATAGTTTCGAGAACTTCGTGAGCGTGATAAAGGATAGTTCCGCCGGGAGTTTCGTAAACGCCTCTTGACTTCATACCTACAAGTCTGTTTTCAACAACGTCGAACAGACCGATGCCGTTCTCGCCGCCGAGCTTGTTAAGAGTCTTGATGAGCTTTACGCCGTCCATCTTTTCGCCGTTTAGCGAAGTGGGGATACCCTTTTCAAAGTGTATTGTAACGTATGTGGGCTTGTCGGGAGCCTGCTCAGGTGAAACGCCAAGCTCTAAGAAGCCCTTCTTATTATACTGGGGTTCATTTGCAGGGTCTTCAAGGTCAAGACCTTCGTGTGATAAGTGCCAGAGGTTCATATCCTTTGAGTAGTTTGTTTCACGAGTAATCTTTATCGGAACATTATGTGCCTCTGCATACTCGATTTCCTGATCTCTTGACTTGATATTCCATATTCTCCAGGGAGCGATTATCTCAAGATCGGGTGCGAGAGCCTTTATAGTAAGCTCAAAACGTACCTGGTCGTTACCCTTACCTGTGCAGCCGTGGCAGATAGCGTCAGCGCCTTCCTTCTTAGCTATCTCAACAAGTCTTTTAGCTATAGGAGGACGAGCGAACGAAGTACCGAGCAGATAACCCTCGTACTTAGCGCCTGCCTTGAGTGTGGGGAATATGAAGTCGTTTACGAATTCATCCTGTATATCTTCTATGTAGAGCTTGGATGCACCTGTCTTCTTAGCTCTTTCTTCAAGACCTACTATTTCAGAATCCTGTCCTACGTTACCTGCTACGCAGATTACTTCACAGCCGGGATAATTCTCGTGTAACCACGGAATGATGATGGACGTATCAAGTCCGCCTGAATAAGCAAGTACAATCTTTTTGATCTCTTTAGCCATTTTTTTATTTCCTTTCTATCTCACAGACGCTTTCGGGCGTTCTGCTTTCTGATGTAACTCACATTGAATATTATACACCTTTTCACTTCAAAGTCAAGTATTTTTATGCACGAAACTGCATAATATACTGCATATAATGAATAATTGTTGAATTTTAGCGAATTTTTATGTATTTTTTTGATTGACAAGCCGTAAATGTAAGGATATAATAATAGTAAAAGGAAATTCAGTCGGAGGAATTATGGAACTTAAGGACAAGCTGGAAATACTTATTAAAAGAAACGGCTATAAGAAGACCGATTTTGCGGCAGCCATTTCCATAACCTACAGGGCGCTTGCAAACTATATAAGCGGTGCAAGGACCCCGAGAGCAAAGACGCTGTCGGATATGGCAGTACTGCTCGGCGTCAGCGAAGAACTGCTGACGGATGACACGGTGGATCTGATACTGTCAGGCGATGAAAAGCTGTATTTCAACGGCACTTCTCCGACAGAAACAAGAGAGAAAGCCGACGAGGTTTTATCCGAGGTCGAAGCGCTCCTTGACGATAAGGATTTTACGGAAGATGACAAAACGACGTTCTTTTCCTGTATAGCCGAAAAATATTTTGCAGAAAAAGCAAAAAATCATAAAGAAACTATTGACAATGCAATATGACGGTGCTATAATACAAACAGTTGAACAACCGTTCAAATGAAATGAGGTTAAAATGGCGGTCAGCAAATCAGAAAATTCGGAAAATATCACTGCAAAAGACGAAAATGAATTCTGTAACTGCAATGTGATACACGAGGACGTAGTAAACTATGTGCGTGAGAGGATGCTTGAACAGATGCAGTTTGAAAAGCTGTCAATGTTCTTCAAGGCTATAAGCGATGAAACAAGGATCAAGATCCTCTATTCGCTGTCACGCTCTAAAATGTGCGTGTGCGACCTCGCCGCCCTGCTCGGAATGACAGCATCGGCAATCTCTCACCAGCTGAGAGTATTACGGCAAGCAGAGCTTGTACGCAGTGAAAAGCAAGGCAAAGTCGTTTACTATATGCTCAGCGACAACCATGTAAACACGGTGTTCAGCAATGCGCTTGAACATATTATGGAGTAAAACGGGAAAAATCAAAGGAGATAGCATCTCCTGTTTTTTCGGGCAATACATTTGAACAGTTACTCAATTGTTCAAAACTTCAAGCATATCAAAGGTGGTAGCTTATGAAAAGAATCTATATTTTAGAAGGTCTTGACTGCGCTCACTGTGCAGAGGATATCCGTGCGGAAATCGAAAAGGATGAACGTGTGAAATCGGCAGGAATGAACTTTATGAAGCAGGAGCTTACCGTTGAAACGGAAAATTCGTGTTCGCCCGATGAGCTTATGACAACAGTCACCGAAGTTGTCGCAAAGCACGAACCCGATGTAACCGTCAGAGAAAGACAGAGTTTCAAGGAAAAGAAATATATAATAGACGGCCTTGACTGCGCACAGTGTGCGGAAGAAGTAAGAGAGGCAGTTGAAAAGTCGGATTATGCGAACGGCGCAAAGATGAATTTCATCAAAAAGGAGCTTACCGTAACACCGTCAAAGATAATCTCCGACAAGGAGCTGTTAAAGCAGGTAACAGCAACGGTAACTGCCGTTGAACCGGATGTAACGGTCAGCGAAAAGGAAAACCACGTTGAGAAAAAGGTAAGCTATACTAAAGATATAGTCAAGATGATAAGCGCAGGCATTCTGTTCATAGTCGCTTTTATCCTTGAAAAAACTATCGGTACAGAGCAGCTTGTGCCTAAGATAGCGATACTTTCGATGTATCTTGCGGCTTACGTTATCTGCGGACTTGAGGTAGCAATCACTTCAATAAAGGCAATAGCAAAGAAGAATTTCTTCAACGAAAACACGCTTATGCTTATAGCAAGCATCGGCGCTATCGTACTCGGAGAATACGAAGAAGCGGTCGCCGTTATGCTGTTCTACACTGTCGGAGAATTCTTCCAGTCGATAGCCGTGAACAAGTCAAGAAGAAGCATATCTTCTCTTATCAAGACAAAGCCGGAAACAGCCGATGTTCTGATTGACGGCGAATATATAACAGTCGATCCCGAAAACGTTGAAACCGGCAGTATAATAAGAGTAAAGCCCGGCGAAAAGATACCGCTTGACGGCATTGTCGAAAGCGGTAACACATCAATAGATACATCAGCCCTCACAGGCGAGAGCTTACCGAGAGATATTGCGGCAGGTGATGAAGTTCCCGCAGGTGCAATCAACATTTCAGGTGTTATCACGCTTAAAACAACACGCCGGTTCACCGACAGCACGGTATACAAAATGCTTCAGATGGTCGAATCCGCTGTCGAGAAAAAGACAAAGACAGAAAACTTCATCTCGGTATTTGCAAAATACTACACCCCCATAGTCGTACTTGCGGCAGTGATAATATCGCTTATCCCTCCCCTGTTCACCGGCTTTGATTTCGTAACGTGGGTACAAAGAGGTCTTATCTTCCTCGTAATTTCATGCCCGTGCGCACTGGTTATTTCCGTACCGCTCGGATACTTTGCCGGTATCGGCAAGGCTTCGTCAAAAGGCATACTTGTAAAAGGCAGTAACTACCTTGAAGCAATCTCAAAGGCTAAGGTCGTACTGTTTGATAAAACAGGCACGCTTACAAAAGGTCAGTTTGAGGTTACAAGAACAGAACCTGCAGGAATGAGCAAGGATGAGCTGTTACGATATGCGGCTTATGCCGAGAGCAACTCCAACCACCCTATAGCCGTTTCGGTAAGAAAGGCATACGGTGCGGATATTGACCAGTCACAGATTACAGAGTGCAGTGAGATAGCCGGCAAGGGCATCAAGGCTGTAATTTCGGGCGTGACCGTTCTCTGCGGTAACAGCAGACTTATGGCTGACTACAGCATAAACTGCCCCGAAGCAAACGGCACAGTGCTTTATGTGGCTGTTGATAATAAATATGCAGGTCTTATCGAAATCGCAGATATGCCTAAGGAACACTCGGCTGAAGCCGTAAAGATGCTTAAAAATCACGGTGTGAAGGTCGTAATGCTCACAGGCGACAATAAATCGGCGGCGGCTGCGGCGGCTGAAAAGCTCGGTATCACAGATTACTACGCAGAGCTTCTCCCTGAAAACAAGAGCGAAATTACACTTAAGATGAAATCGGAGCTTCCTGACAATGAAAAGGTAATGTTTGTAGGCGACGGCATAAATGACGCTCCGGTTATCGCATCAGCCGACATAGGCGTTGCAATGGGCGGCACGGGCGCTGACAGTGCCATAGAAACCGCAGACTGCGTTCTTATGAAGGACGACCCAATGCAGCTTGCCGACGCATTTGCAATCAGTAAAAAAACAAACCGCATAGTTCTCCAGAATATCATATTTGCACTCGGTGTAAAGCTGATAATTCAGGTACTCGGCGTTTTAGGTCTTGCTAATATGTGGGCGGCTGTTTTCGCAGATGTTGGCGTTTCGATAATCGCTATCTTCAATTCATTAAGACTTATGAGAAAGTAAATAAAACATTTACCGCCCGTGTTTGCTCACTGCATTCACGGGCGGTATTCTTTACTTATTTTTTCTTCTGAGCTTTTTCCTTGTCAGCTCATAACTCATATCGACAAGCATCCTTAGTTTTTCATCGGGTACTCTTTCATCAAGGGCGACCGTTATCCAGTTTTCCTTATTCATATGATACGCAGGATAAAAGCCTTGTTCCATTCTGAGCGACCCGATAAGGATAGGGTCACACTTGAGATTTACGACATCTATAATTTCCTGCCCGTCAAGTCCGAGCCTGCTTTCAGACAGATCCATTATCATAGCGAACCACTTTTTCGTATCATTATGACGATACGCCTGAAAACCGGGATTCTTTTCAAACAATCTTTCGGCTCTGACGCCGTAATAGTCGGTTATGTATTTGTCAAGCTGTGAACGATTCATTACCGCTCCTTCTTTACCGTGTATATTCCACCCGCACCGCAGGATACAGCGCCGCTTATTTCAAGGTCGGCGAGTATCTCGCTGAGTTCCCCGAATGATAAGCTGCAGGCAGAAAGCAACGCATCAAGCGTTACTCCGTCACTGTTTGCGATGATGCCCAGTATCTCTGCTGCAGCTGTTATGTTTTCTGCATTTGCCGTTGTGCCACTGCTCTGCTCTGTGACATTTTCACGGATATATACGACACTTTCGGTTTCAGCGGGTCTTATCGGATGTTCGACTATGGTTTTTGTTTCGGGAACCGGTTTGATTTCCGATTTTGGTTTTGTGACTTTTCTGCGCTTTTTTAGTACGTTTTCCGGCGTCACACGAAAATAGTCTATCTCTTTTTCTTTATCCGTCACACTTGTGATTTTAAAACGAGGTATGTCAGCTGATTTCACTTTCTTCAAAGAAGTATTATCCTTTGCCGTAATCGCTGGCTGTGTGATTTGCACCGTTTCATCGGTCGGTACGGATCTTACTGTTGCGGACGGTCTTTCTTCCTGTTCATTATGCATAACAAAGCTTGTCAGCTGTTCTTTGTCAAGATATGTATCATCTATCACATCACGATAAGTCGGATAGAATTCATTTACTATATCATAAAAATCAAACACCGGGTGAGCGCCATCACGCAGATATCTTACAATCCTGCTATAACGCTTGTCTAGCGTATCTTCAGGCACTGTAAAAAACAACTCCCGGTCCTGCTCAAATGCGTGATTTGCAGTAAGCAGACTACCGCTGTGGTTATACGCACCTACAACCGCCGTTCCTTGCGACAGTCCCGATATTATGCGGTTTCTGAACTTAAAATAGTCCGAATTACAAGGCGTATCCGGCAGAAGTTCGGATATGATTGCTCCGCCGTTGTCGGCTATCTCTTTTCTTAGCCCGAATGAACCGGCAGGATAGTCAACAGTCATACCGCAGGCAAGCACAGCCACGGTCGGCTTGCTGTGACGAATGCTGTTGTTGTGCGCTATCCTGTCAACGCCTTTTGCAAAACCGCTGACAAGCACAATATCGCATCTTGCAAGGTTATAGCATATATTTTCTGCCATTCGTACTGCGTTTACGGACGGCTCTCTGGGACCTACCACGGCTATTGCAAGCTTTTTATCAAGACAACCTATATTTCCCGACACAAAAAGCACGACAGGCGGGTCAAATATATTCTTGAGATTGTCAGGATAATCTTTATCGTCGATCGTCACAATGCCGATATTATTTTCTCTGCAATAGTTGATAATAGCCTTTGAGCGTTCAAGCGTTGCTTGTCTTGCATTGTCCCGTCTGTTGGACGGTATCAGCGACATATCGCCTCCGCTTATCCGCTCATACGCATTACGCACACTTCCGCAAGCTCTTATAACCTCGTGTATCTTCGGGTTTCCGCCGCCGAATATCTGAAGCAGATAGATATAATACTCCATAAATTCCTCTTGATATATTAAAATTTTTCGCCGCAAGCATTACCTGCGGCGAATTTTCATCAGCTGTTTTTCTTGTTATCCTCGTTACGAATCTGAACACGTCTTATCTTGCCGCTGATAGTCTTTGGAAGTTCGTCGACAAACTCAACTATTCTCGGATACTTGTAAGGCGCAGTATTTTTCTTTACAAAGTTCTGCAATTCTTTTTTCAGCTCTTCAGACGGCTCATAACCTCTTGCAAGAACTACGGTCGCCTTTACTACCTGACCTCTTATCGGGTCGGGCGCACCTGTTATAGCGCATTCCAGTACAGACGGGTGAGCTATAAGAACGCTTTCGATCTCGAAAGGTCCTATACGGTAACCGCTCGCCTTGATAACATCATCGTTTCTTCCGACATACCAGTAGTAACCGTCCTCGTCCTTCCAAGCGGTATCGCCTGTATGATACAGCCCGTCATGCCATGCCTGAGCGGTAAGCTCTTCATCACGGTAATAGCCGTCAAAAAGACCGTCCTTGCCACGCTCGGCACGTACTACTATTTCACCGACTTCTCCGACAGGCACCGGATTTCCGTCATCATTGACAATGTCAACATCATAGAGCGGTGTAGGCTTGCCCATAGAACCGGGCTTAGGCGTCATACCGACAAGATTTGCAAGCAGCGCCGTGGATTCGGTCTGACCGAAAGCTTCCATAAGCTTTAGTCCCGTGTACTCAAGCCATTTGTTGTATACCTCGGGATTAAGTGCCTCGCCTGCGATAGCTGAATATTTAAGGCTCGAAAGGTCATAATTTTCAAGTCCCTCTTTTATAAAGAAGCGGAACATAGTCGGCGGTGCGCAGAATGACGTGATCTTGTAGTTCTGCATTATTCTGAGCATATCTGTCGGTATGAACTTGTCAAAATCATATACGAATACACAAGCGCCGATCGACATCTGACCGAACAGCTTGCCCCATGCGGCTTTTCCCCAGCCTGTATCTGATATTGTCAGATGAACGCCGTCAGGATCAACATTCTGCCAGTGCGCCGCAGTCTGTATGTGTGCAAGCGCATATCTGTGGTTATGAACGACCATCTTTGGATAGCCTGTTGTACCTGATGTGAAGTAAAGGAGCATATGCTCTCTTGTATCGGTCTGTACACGTTCCATAGTTTCAGGCATATTCCTTATCTCATCGTCAAAAGAAACCCAACCGTCCTTTTCGCCGTTTGCTATAAACTTTATAAGACCGTATGCGTGAATCTCTTTCTGCGCCTCATCAACATATACAGCAATATCAGGGTTATATCCGGTACATACGATAGCCTTTACACTTGCACGCTCAAAACGGTAAGTAAAGTCATGAGTTGTAAGCAGATGTGTCGCCGGAATGGCAACTGCGCCAAGCTTTATAAGACCGATTATTGCGATCCAGAACTGATAGTTTCTCTTAAGTACCAGCATTACCTTGTCGCCCTTTTTTATGCCATATGAAGCAAAAAGATTTGCCGCCTGCGTAGATAATCTTGAAAGCTGAGAATATGAAAAATCGTGGCGGTTCTCCTGTAAATCAATGTGGATAAGCGCTCTTCTGTCGGGATCGATCTCACCGAATTTGTCAATTATATCATAACCGAAATTATAATTATCGGGACAATCTATCTCGAACTTATTCAATATTCCGTTCTCATCAAAGCCTTCTTTTACAAATCTCTTATAGTAATTTTTAACCTGTTCCATTTATTCTTCTTTCCGTTTCCTTCAGATTATTACGGTCATATGAGTATAGCTAGGAACTTACATTCCTTACCGTCAACGGCAATCATTCCGTGAGGATTCATACTGTCATAATAAATGCAGTCGCCCTCGTTCACTATCTCAACATGGTCGCCTATCTGAAACTTCAATGTTCCCGATATTATGTAGTCCATTTCCTGACCGTCATGCACAGAAAGGTATATCGGTTTGTTCTGTTCTTCCTCGTCATACGGCGCTGTAACCAGCAACGGTTCGATCTTCTTGTTCTTGAAAAGATAAGCAAGGTGCTGATACGCAAATCTTTCACGGCGTTCGATAGGAAGACCTTTATCCTTGCGGACTATAGAATATGTGTTTAGCTTGGGTGTAACTCCAGTAAGCAGCTCTACAAGCTCGACGCCGAGTGCGTTTGCGGCTTCATTAAGGAACGAAAGCGAAAAATCCTTTTCTCCGTTTTCAAGTGAAATATATTCTTCTGTTGTGACATTTGTCTTGCTTGCCATTTCACCGACAGAAATATCAAGATATTCTCTTGTGCTTTTAAGTCTGCCGGAAACATCTTTGATATTATAATCCATACTGACCTCCGTAACGCATATATATTTCTTAAATGCCATTATCATAAAGCAGTCGTGCTTTATTTATCATATTATAACAAATCTGCGCCGCAAAATCAATAGTTTTTGGCAATATTCATGTATTTACACTGTGAATTGGTCAGAAATGCTGTTGTACAGCGTTATGGTCATACCCTCTACATCAAGCAGATCCGCTACCGTTTTATAGTTGCCGTGAGAATTACGGTAAACAATTATGTTTTCGGCTATCTCCTGTGTTACTCCATCAACCGTCATAAGCTGATTTGTCTGTGCGGTATTGAGATTTATCTTAGTCACGCTGTACGATTCATTGTTTCCGTAATAGTTGTTACTGCCGGTAACTGTAAAACAGTCGCATAATATTCTGTACACTTCATTATCGACAGAATGGATAGCTTTCAGTTCATACATAGAAGAAATTCTTCCTACATTGTCACGATAATTCAATATATCATATGCGACCTGTCTGCCTATACCTTTTACCTGTGAAAGTGTATCAAAATCGGCTTTGTTTATATCGGCTTTTTTCGTATAACTGCTTTCAAAGGATGTTGATTCGTCTGTTGCAGAATAGATCCATGCGTTATCGCGCTTTGCCTTATCCTCATAATAATATAAAACAACAGTGAGCATTACAGTAAGGATTAGCACGCCTGCGCAGATAATGACTGCATTGCGCACCTTTCCTTTCATAACACTCACTCCAAGCTTTTATTTTTCACCCGAACAGAATTTACAATAAGCACTCAGCTTACATTCGTTACACTGCGGTGATCTTGCACTGCAAACAAGCCGACCATGCCATACAAGTCTGTGACACAACATCAGTCTTTCTTCAGGCGGAATTACAGCAGCAAGCTGTTTTTCCGCTTTCAGTGCGTCTTTTGTACCGTCTGTAAGTCCCAGTCTGCCGCTGAGCCGTATGACGTGTGTGTCACATACAAGTGCAGGCTTTCCGTATAAATCACCGACTATAAGATTTGCGGTTTTTCTGCCAACGCCCGGTAACTTTATAAGCTGTTCTATAGTATCGGGGACTTTCCCACCGAACTCGTCACGGAGCATACGACACATCATAACTATATCGACAGCCTTTGTCTTATACAGTCCGCACGAATGTATATATTCCGCTACTTCATCGGGTTCAGCCGCTGCAAAGCTGTCAATATCGGGGAATTTTTCAAAAAGTGCCGGCGTAACCAAATTAACACGTTTATCGGTACACTGTGCCGAAAGCCTTGTTGCTATCAAAAGCTCATGCGGCTTTTTATAAACAAGAGCGCATTTCACATCCGGGTAACACTCTGCAAGCACTTCTATAACAAGCCCTGCTCTTTCCTTTTTGGTCATACAGTTCTCTTTTCTGATAATTATAACTATATATTATACTATATCAGCCCCGATGTCAAGTTTTGTCGTAAAATTTCTGAAAGTTTTCATACTCCCCGGGACACCCTGACTGATTGATATACGAAAAAACTCATATAGAGAATACAAAAAAATCCCCTTAGCAACTGCGTAAATCCGCATTGCTAAAGGGATTGTTGGTGAGCCACCCGGGAATCGAACCCGGGACACCCTGCTTAAAAGGCAGGTGCTCTGCCGCCTGAGCTAGTGGCTCAAAAGCTATAAAACTTTTGAGTTGTTTTCACAACGTGATTTATTATAACAAATCCTGACTCCTTTGTCAAGTCTTTTTTTAATATTTCTTTACGTTAATTTGAAAAGCGTCATAAAAATAGCTTTGCCGAATATTTGTCACAAGATTTTTCTAAATTTATTCTGCTCCGATTCAGGAAAGATAACGCTTCATTGTTGACACAATTGTGATTATGTGTTACAATATCCTCTGGTTAGTTTTGATTAACCCTACGATATTTTTAATTAAGATGCAGTGATAATATGGAAAACAATAAAATTAATCCCCTGCTTACAGGCTCAGCAGAAACTATGCTACAGAGTTTTTACGCAAGAGCCAAATATTCAAGAAAAAAGAATGCTAAATTTTATGACGCAAAGGCAATAGAGCTTGTTGGAAAAATCGATTATGACTTTTCAAAAGCGGAAAAGGATTCTACGATGAGTAACGGAGTAATCGCAAGAACCATCGTATTTGACGAATTGGTCAAAGACTTTATAAACAAAAATCCCGATTGCACAGTTGTAAACATAGCCTGCGGACTTGATACAAGATTTTACCGTATGGATAACGGCAAAATAACATGGTACAATGTCGATCTGCCGGAAACTATAGAGGTTCGTGATGCAATATATCACGAATCAGGCAGGGTGTCTACAATAGGCATTTCCGCAACCGATCCCGCTTGGGCTGACAAGGTAACAAAAAGAGGAAAAATGCTTTTTATAATCGAAGGTCTTTCAATGTATCTTACCTCTGATGAAAACGCTCAGATGCTGTCGATTATCAGAGATAAATTTGATAATGCGACAGTGGTTATGGAGTGCCTTGCTAAAAAGTGGGTAAACAAGGAGCGTACCGAAAAATCAATTCAGGACACCGGTGCAAAATTCGTGTTTGGTGCTGATACCTTTGATGATTTAGGTAAAGCGGCAGACGGTTTCAGATGTATAAAAAATGACGATATCATCCGTGGTATGTCAGTTATAATGCCGGTATTGAAGCCGTTCAGAAAGCTACCTTTTTTAAAGAAAATCGCACAGAAGATTCTTATATTTGAAAAAGCATAACCGGATATTGTCAGCCGACCTTTCAGCGGGTCGGCTTCATTTTATTGTGAACTTAACATTCAATCAAGAAATGTTGATTGAATGTTAAGTTTATCGACGTCTGAAATCTTCCTTAATTAAGAAGTTTTCTATTGCATTCTGTCGGATTTTGTGATATTATTATCCTAATAAAATATGCCAACAATACGGCAAATAAAAATTTCGCACTGCAAAAGTGCGGTAAGGATGAGAAATATGCCAAAAAGACAGGACATTAACAAAATTATGATAATAGGCTCCGGCCCTATCATCATAGGTCAGGCTTGTGAGTTTGACTATTCAGGCACACAGGCTTGTAAAGCACTCAAGAAGCTCGGTTACGAGATAGTTCTTGTAAACTCAAACCCCGCAACCATCATGACCGACCCCGATGTAGCAGACATCACCTACATTGAACCGCTCAACCTCGACAGACTTACTCAGATTATAGAGCAGGAACGTCCCGATGCACTTCTGCCTAACCTCGGCGGTCAGTCAGGTCTTAACCTCTGCTCTGAACTGGATAAGGCAGGCGTGCTGAAAAAGTACAACGTTCAGGTAATCGGCGTTCAGGTTGACGCTATCGAACGAGGCGAGGATCGTATCGAGTTCAAGAATGCGATGAAGGATCTCGGTATCGGAATGCCGAGAAGCGAGGTTGCCTATTCAGTCGATGAAGCTGTCAAGATAGCCGAGGAACTCAAGTACCCTGTTGTTCTTCGTCCTGCCTATACAATGGGCGGCGCCGGCGGCGGAATGGTTTATAATGTAGACGAGCTTAAGGTCGTATGCGAAAGAGGCTTGCAGGCGTCTCTTGTAGGTCAGGTTCTTGTTGAGGAGTGTATCTTCGGCTGGGAAGAGCTAGAGCTTGAGGTTGTCCGTGATGCCGACAACAACAAGATTACCGTTTGCTTTATCGAAAACATCGACCCCATCGGCGTACATACGGGCGACTCGTTCTGTTCCGCTCCTATGCTGACTATTCCTGAAGATGTTCAGAAAGAGCTTCAGGATATGTCTTACCGTATTATCGAATCCATCGAGGTTATCGGCGGCTGCAACTGTCAGTTTGCCCGTAATCCCGAAACAGGACGTATTGTTGTAATCGAAATAAACCCCAGAACATCACGTTCTTCCGCTCTTGCGTCAAAGGCTACAGGCTTCCCTATTGCCTTTGTTTCCGCCCTCCTTGCCTGCGGTCTTACTCTCAAGGATATTCCCTGCGGTAAGTACGGCACACTCGACAAGTATTACCCCGACGGAGATTATATTGTAATCAAGTTTGCACGTTGGGCATTTGAAAAGTTCAAGGGCGCAGAGGATAAGCTCGGAACACAGATGAGAGCTGTCGGCGAAGTAATGAGCATCGGCAAGACCTATAAAGAGGCTTTCCAGAAGGCTATACGTTCACTTGAAAAGGACAGATACGGTCTCGGCTTCGCAAAGAACTTCCACGATATGACAAAGGAAGAGCTTTTAGCACAGCTCAGATACCCCACAAGCGAAAGACAGTTTGTTATATACGAAGCTTTGCGTAAAGGTGCTACTATTGAAGAGATTCACGCCCTTACGAAGATAAAAGACTGGTTCTTACAGCAGATGAAGGAGCTTGTTGACGAAGAAGAAGCACTGCTCAGAATCAAGGGTTCTGTTCCCGAAAAGGCTGTGCTTAAACAAGCAAAGCTGGACGGTTTCTCCGACCGTTATTTAAGCTCGCTTCTTGAAGTTACAGAAGAAGAAATCAGAAATGCCCGTATCGGCTTTGGCATAAAGGAAGCGTGGGAAGGCGTTCATGTAAGCGGTACTGATAATGCGGCTTACTACTACTCCACCTATCATCTTGACGAGGATAAAAGCCCTGTCAGCGACAAGCCCAAGATAATGATTCTCGGCGGCGGTCCCAACAGAATAGGTCAGGGTATCGAATTTGACTACTGCTGCGTTCATGCGGCGCTTGCACTCAAAAAGCTCGGCTTTGAATCTATCATCGTAAACTGCAACCCTGAAACAGTTTCAACCGACTACGATACATCGGATAAGCTCTACTTTGAGCCGCTCACCCTTGAAGACGTGCTTTCGATTCACGATAAGGAAAAGCCACTCGGCGTTATCGCTCAGTTCGGCGGTCAGACACCGCTCAACCTTGCAAGCGACCTTAAGAAATACGGCGTAAACATTCTCGGCACAACTCCCGAAACTATCGACCTTGCGGAAGACAGAGATCACTTCCGTGCTATGATGGACAAGCTCGGAATCCCGATGCCTGAATCCGGAATGGCTGTAAATGTTGACGAAGCGCTTGAAATAGCTAACCGCATCGGCTATCCCGTAATGGTGCGTCCTTCATACGTTCTCGGCGGCAGAGGTATGGAAATCGTTCACGATGACGAAATGATGAAGGTCTATATGTCTGCGGCAGTAGGCGTTACCCCCGACCGCCCCATACTCATCGACCGTTTCCTGCACCACGCTACAGAGTGCGAGGCAGATGCTATTTCTGACGGCAAGAACTGCTTTGTTCCGGCTGTTATGGAGCACATCGAGCTTGCGGGCGTTCACTCCGGCGACTCAGCTTGTATCCTGCCCTCCATGAATCTTACGGAAAAGCAGGTCGCAACAATCAAGGATTACACAAAGAAGATTGCAGTAGAAATGAATGTATGCGGTCTTATGAATATGCAGTACGCTATTGAAGACGATACTGTCTATGTTCTTGAAGCTAACCCCAGAGCGTCCCGTACAGTTCCGTTGGTATCAAAGGTTTGCAACATCAACATGGTACAGCTTGCTACACAGATAATCACATCATCGCTGACAGGCAAGCCCTCCCCCGTACCCGAACTTCACGACAAGGTAATCAATCACTACGGTGTTAAGGAAGCGGTATTCCCCTTCAATATGTTCCAGGAGGTTGACCCCGTTCTCGGTCCCGAAATGCGTTCTACAGGCGAGGTTCTCGGCATCGCTCAAACATTCGGCGAGGCTTATTACAAGGCTCAGGAGGCAACACAGGTAAAGCTACCTCTTGAGGGAACAGTTCTCCTCAGCGTATGTGACAGAGATAAGCCCGAGCTGCTTGAAATCGCAAAGTCATTCAGCGAGCTTGGCTTCCATATTCTCGCTACAGGCAAGAGCTACGAAATGATAAAGGATGCAGGCATCGCCGCTGAACGTATCAACAAGATGTACGAGGGCAGACCCAACATCACCGATGCAATAGCAAACGGCGATATTCAGCTAATCATCAACACTCCTGCCGGTAAGACAAGTGCAAATGACGACAGCTATATCCGTAAGTCAGCAATCAGACATAAGGTGCCTTATATCACAACAATGGCGGCCGCTAAGGCAAGCATCGAGGGTATAAAGTCACTTAAAGCGAACAAGCACTTCGGCGTAAAGTCAATTCAGGCGCACCACGCAGATATAAAGTAATATACTCAAAAAATACGTTAACCCCGTTGTAATAGCGATTTTTACCCTCCTTACCGGACATCCGGTAAGGAGGGTAATTTTGTGAAATACGATTATGCGTACAAAAGAAAAGCTGTTGAAAAATACAGAAAATGAGAATAAATGAAAACGCCGGAATGAGCAAATGAGACAAATTTCCGCCAGATGATAAGGAAATGGGTTCGGCTCGAATATGCTTGCGGTCCGGAGGTGTTAAAACACAAAACAAAGATGTAAGGAACATCCCACGCGTGTGGGGACAAGTTAAGCCGATACTTGACAGCGTTTCCGAGCTTAGGATCATCCCCACGCGTGTGGGGACAAGCAAAAATTTTAAAAATCAACCAAATGGGTTATATTTGAATGTTGTATTAAGCAAAATAAAAGAATCAGCCGTCATAACGGAGAGCCACACCGATTACTCGGAAGCATCTACTCCGCTGGTAGCTGATTCTATTATTAGTTTATCACAACTTTTTTCAAATGTCAACCCCAGTGACAAAAGGTTTTTAAAATATGTGCCGGATAACTTCTTATCGACAGAGCAAATTGAAGCAAAGCGTGAAGCTCAGATGATCGATCATCCCCATGCGTGTGGGGACATGTAAAATCCTTTCAAATGGCTTTATAATGCGTAAGGATCATCCCCGCGCATGTGGGGACAAGTAAATCTCGGTTACTACTCGATTATTTTACCGAGGATCATCCCCACGCGTGTGGGGACAAGCAGACTTGCCTTCAATGACCGCACCGCAATTAAGCGTAGATACGGTAAACAAATCTGCTTCTAATAACAATATATCACAAATTCCCGAAACTGTCAAGGAAAATAGCAATAAAGGATCATCCCCACGCGTGTGGGGACAAGAAACGGGGTTGACAAATCACCCCAAACGGGGTAGGATCATCCCCACGCGTGTGGGGACAAGCTGAACACACGGTTATAAAGCCGTTAAACAGCGGGATCATCCCCACGCGTGTGGGGACAAGCCCCTGCGCTTATCTGCTCCTGACCTGTTGTTAGGATCATCCCCACGCGTGTGGGGACAAGCTTAGATATAATACTATACAATATAAGCTATAATAATCATCCCCACGCGTGTGGGGACAAGCTTTATTTGTGCCATATATTGACAACGGCGTTAGGATCATCCCCACGCGTGTGGGGACAAGGACATAATAATTTTGCCGAGAGGTTGCCAGTCGGGATCATCCCCACGCGTGTGGGGACAAGAAAAAGCAGAAACCGAACGCATTGACAACGAATGGATCATCCCCACGCGTGTGGGGACAAGAGTTCGAGGTTTCTTGTAACGAGCGCAAGACCGGGATCATCCCCACGCGTGTGGGGACAAGAAATACTCGGTATGGGCGATAAGGCAGAAGAAAGGATCATCCCCACGCGTGTGGGGACAAGCTTCTTTTTCGGATCGAATTCAACGTTGACGACGGATCATCCCCACGCGTGTGGGGACAAGCCCCTGCGCTTATCTGCTTCTGAGCTGTTGTTAGGATCATCCCCACGCGTGTGGGGACAAGCAAGATAATCAATTTATCGTTTTGAACGACATAGGATCATCCCCACGCGTGTGGGGACAAGCGGATAAAGAGCTCAGCTATGTGCAGTTCATAAGGATCATCCCCACGCGTGTGGGGACAAGTGTGTCCAATCGATTGGACAAAATCTTTGGGTAACATCATCCCCACGCGTGTGGGGACAAGTGAGCTAACAAAAGCAAGCACCGAGTGGAGGATCATCCCCACGCGTGTGGGGACAAGCAGATGCCGTTGCCGATGTTAGTCAGGCGGTCGGGATCATCCCCACGCGTGTGGGGACAAGTCAGCGGTTGCATTATGTCGGGAGCGGCGGTCAGGATCATCCCCACGCGTGTGGGGACAAGTACACTTTGACGTGCAGGTCGGCGGTGAATATGGGATCATCCCCACGCGTGTGGGGACAAGTGGCATCAAGTAAATCGTATTGTTTGCCGTTCAGGATCATCCCCACGCGTGTGGGGACAAGCTTTTCCGTCAACTTTGTGCGCTCTAAAATTGAGGATCATCCCCACGCGTGTGGGGACAAGTTCAAAATATTTTGCAAGCTCTGCGCCTGCTGTGGATCATCCCCACGCGTGTGGGGACAAGCCCAGTACAAACAGTGTCCTCGGTGTAAAGGACGGATCATCCCCACGCGTGTGGGGACAAGCGCAACGCTTTATAAATAAAATTCACGAAAGGAGGATCATCCCCACGCGTGTGGGGACAAGCTTTTCTGTCAATCAACGGCGTGTCAAGTTTCAGGATCATCCCCACGCGTGTGGGGACAAGTCCGAAAACATCATCTTCATCCATCCAACCGCAGGATCATCCCCACGCGTGTGGGGACAAGAGCAACCGAGGGCAGAAACCTCTCAGAACAGCTTGATCATCCCCACGCGTGTGGGGACAAGAGAAAATGTGCCTATACGGTAGGTGAAGTTCTCGGATCATCCCCACGCGTGTGGGGACAAGTTGTAAAAATCTTGTAAACTTGACGGAACAACAGGATCATCCCCACGCGTGTGGGGACAAGAAGTCCTTGCGTCAGCTTTCAACATGGATAAAGGGATCATCCCCACGCGTGTGGGGACAAGACACATCGTAAAAAAGGAGCGGTGCATTTTCTGGGATCATCCCCACGCGTGTGGGGACAAGCGAGGAAAGATAACTGCGGCGGCGTTACAGCGGGGATCATCCCCACGCGTGTGGGGACAAGAGCAACCGAGGTTTCCTTTTGCTTTGCTGTTAAGGATCATCCCCACGCGTGTGGGGACAAGTCAAAATCGTCGGGTGAACCGCTCCAGCGGGTGGGATCATCCCCACGCGTGTGGGGACAAGGTGTCAACCGCCTTTAAATCGTTGTCAACATAAGGATCATCCCCACGCGTGTGGGGACAAGTCAACTGTGTACTCGTATTCAAGCGGTATGTTGGGATCATCCCCACGCGTGTGGGGACAAGTATGAAAACGATGGCACAGCAAAATATTGGTATTGGATCATCCCCACGCGTGTGGGGACAAGTTCCGGTGGGGAGCGCATCGACCAACACCTTAGGGATCATCCCCACGCGTGTGGGGACAAGAATGCGTTACCAGATCTGAACTCGAAAGCCATAGGATCATCCCCACGCGTGTGGGGACAAGTCCGAGTTTTTCACAGGCTCTTTTAATTCTTTCGGATCATCCCCACGCGTGTGGGGACAAGCCTTGAATTTTGTAATTGAATTTGCCATAGTGAGGATCATCCCCACGCGTGTGGGGACAAGTCATCATTCCGAGTTTTCTTAGAACATCTATAAGGATCATCCCCACGCGTGTGGGGACAAGTACACCTCCAAAAGCAATCATCATCATTCCGAGGGATCATCCCCACGCGTGTGGGGACAAGGCTCACGCTTTCTGCATACATTATCACTCCGAGGGATCATCCCCACGCGTGTGGGGACAAGAGCGCAATTTTAAGCGTCTGTGGGTGGTTGTAAGGATCATCCCCACGCGTGTGGGGACAAGAGGCGTTAGCGGACTGATAAAGGCGTTTGTTGAGGATCATCCCCACGCGTGTGGGGACAAGAGTTTTTGACCGTCTGAACGAAACGGTATCGTCAATGCCGATTATCATCCCCACGCGTGTGGGGACAAGAGCTAAACGACTTATACTGCGATTTGTACTGGGGGATCATCCCCACGCGTGTGGGGACAAGCCTTTACATTATTTCTTCAGGGCGATAAGCACAGGATCATCCCCACGCGTGTGGGGACAAGGTATGACGACCAGTACGATGCCGCTAAAGATAGGGATCATCCCCACGCGTGTGGGGACAAGTGGCACACCAACACCTCTTTCGCCCGATTCGTAGGATCATCCCCACGCGTGTGGGGACAAGCGACAGCATATGACAATAGCAGAGCAAATCGTGGGATCATCCCCACGCGTGTGGGGACAAGTGTTTGTTGACACCGAATAATCGCCCGTGTTTGGGATCATCCCCACGCGTGTGGGGACAAGTGTTTGTTGACACAGAACGATTGCCCGTGTTTGGGATCATCCCCACGCGTGTGGGGACAAGTTTTACGTCCTCGTTTGGCGAAAAGTGCGGGGAGGATCATCCCCACGCGTGTGGGGACAAGGCTTCTGTATCCGCAGGAAAAGATACGTTGCCGGGATCATCCCCACGCGTGTGGGGACAAGCAATATTTTGCTGTGTCGACCTCCTCGTAGCTAGGATCATCCCCACGCGTGTGGGGACAAGCGCTGATACTTCTATTTTTTTTAATTTCAGCCAGGATCATCCCCACGCGTGTGGGGACAAGTTTTCTGCTTTTTTCTGTTCATCTTCCTGCTTGGGATCATCCCCACGCGTGTGGGGACAAGTGACGGTGACAAGACTTTGCAAGCACACCGTAAGGATCATCCCCACGCGTGTGGGGACAAGTATACGGTCGCTTTAATGATGCGAGCATAACGGGGATCATCCCCACGCGTGTGGGGACAAGCGGTCCGTCATACTCGGCGGCAGCTTTATCACGGGATCATCCCCACGCGTGTGGGGACAAGAGCAATTTCAACGAAAATCCAAAAATTGAGCAGGGATCATCCCCACGCGTGTGGGGACAAGGCGCTTTCACATAACTCCCCGACCGCATTAAAAGGATCATCCCCACGCGTGTGGGGACAAGTCCTTTATATCTGCGTCCGTTTTTCGCATAAACAGGATCATCCCCACGCGTGTGGGGACAAGCTGTGGTATAATCACCTCGAAAGGAGGTGATTAGGATCATCCCCACGCGTGTGGGGACAAGTACCGTCGAAATCTCTCATCATATCACGAGAAAGGATCATCCCCACGCATGTGGGGACAAGATACGGCAAAAGACTTGTGTCCGACATTGCAAGGGATCATCCCCACGCGTGTGGGGACAAGTAGATAATCTTTTCATACTTCATAATCGTGGGAGGATCATCCCCACGCGTGTGGGGACAAGTTTGTGCATTTTGCTATGTAGCAGAATATTAGGGATCATCCCCACGCGTGTGGGGACAAGGTCACCTATGTTATCAGTTATACTGTGTTCACGGGATCATCCCCACGCGTGTGGGGACAAGTGGTTGTCAAAATACGGTAAAAATATGGACTGGGGATCATCCCCACGCGTGTGGGGACAAGCGTACCCAACATCACTCATCAGCCCTGCCGCTGGGATCATCCCCACGCGTGTGGGGACAAGGGGCATCTCCGTCACGAGCCGCTGTATATGCTGGGATCATCCCCACGCGTGTGGGGACAAGGCCGTCTTAGGTATTTTTACCGCAGATGCGCAGGGATCATCCCCACGCGTGTGGGGACAAGAGTGCGAGCATACGGTAGTCTGTCTGTGTTTGAGGATCATCCCCACGCGTGTGGGGACAAGTGCCGATAAGACGCTAGCTCCATGTCATGCAGGGGATCATCCCCACGCGTGTGGGGACAAGATCACCTCATGTCTATTATGCGACATGAGGTGAGGATCATCCCCACGCGTGTGGGGACAAGTGAATAAGGCTACAGGAAAGGTTGTTACCGGTAGGATCATCCCCACGCGTGTGGGGACAAGAAATTGTTCGTAGACTTTTCTTTCAAGCGGAGAGGATCATCCCCACGCGTGTGGGGACAAGCCTTTGACTGTGGGACACACAAGTCCGATCGGGGGATCATCCCCACGCGTGTGGGGACAAGCAAAAACCCATTCGATGTGTTAGACTATTACGGGGATCATCCCCACGCGTGTGGGGACAAGTGCAAAAGCGGTATGCACTTCTGCAAAAACCCAGGATCATCCCCACGCGTGTGGGGACAAGATATGAATTTCAAGAGCAGAGACGGTAACGATAGGATCATCCCCACGCGTGTGGGGACAAGTTTGCGCAGTACCACTGCCGCAGTTCAGGTTCAGGATCATCCCCACGCGTGTGGGGACAAGCTCAGTCATCGTGTACAAGCACCTCCGAGCGACGGATCATCCCCACGCGTGTGGGGACAAGCAGTTGTGCCACCTTTGTGCACTTTTGTAAGAGGGATCATCCCCACGCGTGTGGGGACAAGCTATTGAAACATCATAATGTTGTGCATATTTTAGGATCATCCCCACGCGTGTGGGGACAAGATGAATTTCGATTCGGCAACATTGCCGTAAGTAGGATCATCCCCACGCGTGTGGGGACAAGATGAATTTCGATTCGGCAACATTGCCGTAAGTAGGATCATCCCCACGCGTGTGGGGACAAGTTTGATATTTTGAGATAACCTCTTGTCCTGATGGGATCATCCCCACGCGTGTGGGGACAAGATGAATTTCGATTCGGCAACATTGCCGTAAGTAGGATCATCCCCACGCGTGTGGGGACAAGATGTACTCCTGATTGTGATGATTGTTGTACACGGGATCATCCCCACGCGTGTGGGGACAAGTTCGACCGCAATGACCTTCTCGCTGTGGTATCGGGATCATCCCCACGCGTGTGGGGACAAGCTGACTTGCGACACTATCGGGTGCATCATCGTGGGATCATCCCCACGCGTGTGGGGACAAGCTCTGTTTTTGATGTTCTGCAACTCTTGATAGAGGATCATCCCCACGCGTGTGGGGACAAGTGTTCGTTGCCGCCGAATAATCGCCTGTGTTCGGGATCATCCCCACGCGTGTGGGGACAAGTGATAATCAACGCCCAGAGAATTTCCCCTCCTAGGATCATCCCCACGCGTGTGGGGACAAGTCGCTCTCCACAGTGTTTTATCTTTGTTAAGCGGGATCATCCCCACGCGTGTGGGGACAAGTTGACAGACAGACTTGCGACATTACTACCGCAAGGATCATCCCCACGCGTGTGGGGACAAGCCCGTTGTTTACCTCGCCGAGTAGGGCGTACCAGGATCATCCCCACGCGTGTGGGGACAAGGGTGGAAACGGTGCTTGGTGGGTCATTCTCCTGGGATCATCCCCACGCGTGTGGGGACAAGCAAGGCTTGAAACCTTATCACGGAGAGCCTGAAGGATCATCCCCACGCGTGTGGGGACAAGAAACGAGGAAACGCCATATCCACCTTTCAATCGGGATCATCCCCACGCGTGTGGGGACAAGTTTATCTCACCATTCTCGGCGGTGCAAGGCAAGGGATCATCCCCACGCGTGTGGGGACAAGTTTGCAATCACGAAAAGAATAACCATTCTCGCTGGATCATCCCCACGCGTGTGGGGACAAGATTAAAAAATGTGAAAAAAGTGTTAAAAAAGTAGGATCATCCCCACGCGTGTGGGGACAAGTTGTTCGGGCTTGACGAGGGCGTGTCAAACACAGGATCATCCCCACGCGTGTGGGGACAAGATATGCCGAGAAAATTAAGCGTAAGGGGGCTGAGGATCATCCCCACGCGTGTGGGGACAAGCTGTTTTATACGCATTTGCGGCGTAATTTTTTAGGATCATCCCCACGCGTGTGGGGACAAGTTCAACCGCAATGACTTTTTCGCTTTGGTATCGGGATCATCCCCACGCGTGTGGGGACAAGCTTTCTTATGCTTGCTTGACGGGCTTACGACCGGGATCATCCCCACGCGTGTGGGGACAAGCTGGAAACCTTGTCACGAAGAGCCTGTATCTCGGGATCATCCCCACGCGTGTGGGGACAAGTTTCAAAAGCCGAGCGTGACAGGACTAAGCTGAGGATCATCCCCACGCGTGTGGGGACAAGCTCATCGTCTGCGTCCCCTGTCGAGTTTGCAAAGGATCATCCCCACGCGTGTGGGGACAAGCGCTCTGCCCGTAAATCATAACGAGTACCGCCAGGATCATCCCCACGCGTGTGGGGACAAGGATTGATAGCGGCACAGATACTTGAGCGGAATAGGATCATCCCCACGCGTGTGGGGACAAGTGAGGAAGAGCTTGAGAGATGGGAAAGACACGGGGATCATCCCCACGCGTGTGGGGACAAGCATATGCCTGCGAGATTTCCTCGGTGCTTTGTGGGATCATCTCCACGCGTGTGGGGACAAGCGAGGACGCAGAAGAATGTGAAATCTGCGGTAGGGATCATCCCCACGCGTGTGGGGACAAGCTCTGCTGTCTATCGGAAAGTAAACAGTCACCGGGATCATCCCCACGCGTGTGGGGACAAGAAGCGTTTACAGCTGACGGGTCACGAAACTACAGGATCATCCCCACGCGTGTGGGGACAAGCATATCGTAGTCAATGCTTGCAAGTGCGATAGAGGATCATCCCCACGCGTGTGGGGACAAGGTTACTACCTCAATCACTACAACCGCTTGCCGCGGATCATCCCCACGCGTGTGGGGACAAGCGGTCAATAAGATACTTTCCCGACAGCGTGGTTGGATCATCCCCACGCGTGTGGGGACAAGTTCTACACGGCTTTCAAGGCTACCGCCGACCTGGGATCATCCCCACGCGTGTGGGGACAAGCGAAAGTGAAAAGCGAGATACGGCACAGAAATGGGATCATCCCCACGCGTGTGGGGACAAGCATAAAGTTGATCTTATAACCTCCAGTTGAACCAGGATCATCCCCACGCGTGTGGGGACAAGTCGGTGAAACTGTTTTAGAGTGCCGTAATCGCTGGGATCATCCCCACGCGTGTGGGGACAAGCGGTCAATCTAATTGACTTTTGTATGTTCTTCAGGATCATCCCCACGCGTGTGGGGACAAGCGGGCTTGCGACCGTTACTGTATAGTAGCTGCAGGATCATCCCCACGCGTGTGGGGACAAGATTTTATCACCGCCTTTGACATAGCCTCGGCACAGGATCATCCCCACGCGTGTGGGGACAAGACTAATGAAATAATTGCCGCAAAAGTAGCCGAAGGATCATCCCCACGCGTGTGGGGACAAGACTAAAGAAATCAAGGAAAATAGCGGTTTTACAAAATCAACCGCTTAGATTTCCTTTAACTTTTCATAGATCCTTTGTGTAAGCAGACAATCATCAAGCGCCCTATGAATCCCATCTTTATTATAATGCAAATCGAAATGATCCGCAATAGCTGTTAACGAATATGAATTAATATCAAGTAGTTTTCTTGATATTTTAACTGTATCAATAATTTTTGACGGAACAAAATCAATTTTGTTTTCATCACACGCAGATTTAATAAAATTCAGGTCAAAACCGATATTATGCCCGACCAGAGGTTTTCCGCTGCATCGCATTGCAAACTCACTAAGTGCTTTACTTTTTTCTGTTCCCTCATTTGCCAGTAATTCCTCTGTTATACCTGTAAGCCCGATAATTGCCTTCGGTATTTTTTTATCTGTTTTGACAAGCACAGAATATGTTTCTGCTACTGATCCGTTTTCAACCGTTACTGCACCGAGTTCTATTATTTCATCATCAGGATTAAGTCCCGTTGTTTCAATATCGATTACCGTATATGTATCCGATACACCGAATGATTTCTGTTTTTTCTCCGATAAACGATTTATGTGATTTGTCATAGCCTTCGGACGAATAACGTTTTCATCGTCACTTTTTGTCACACGTCTTTTTATAAGCTTTATACCGTCATAATCTAGCGGCTCCCATTGCGTATTGTGAATACGGAATTCCAGTTTCTGCTCGTTATTTGAGCTGTATGACATTGAAGCGTGACCGTTTCCGATGTTTGAGCACACTCTGTCCCATACGTTATCACGAACTCTTGCGTTCAGATTTCCGACATACACGCCTGTATCTATTTCCTGCATCCACCTGGAAAGATCTCCGCGTAGTTTAGGCGGACAACAACTCAGCGTAATTACTACCATCATATCGTCACCTGTATTGTTTACCGTAATCGAGAGGTTCGTTTTTATCATTCCACAGATACATGACTTTTTCGTCATCCGGATTTTCTTCAGGAATCAGCAGATATTTTATATCGTGTACCATTCGTTCAAGTATATGAGCTTTCACCATTTCGTCACGGACCCTATGCCGTACAAATCTTGATATATCATCATTTACCGATGCAGCCGCTTCAAAAGATATCGGTATCGTGACTTCAGCTTTATAAAGATCGGCTATATCATATACAAACGAACATTCGTGACCGATATGCACAAACCCCAGTGCAGGCGAACACCCCATAGAACATATAACAGCGTGAGCAAGCCCGTAAAGGCAGGCATGTGCCGCCGACAGAGCCTGATTGACAGGATCGGACGACTGGAAATCTTCGTGATTGTATACACGACCGTTCCATTCGACATTCCATTTTTCAGACTGCTGTCTGTACACTTTTCTTATACGACTGCCCTCACGACCTCTCAGCTGTTGCAGAGTAAGCCCCGAAACATCCTCATCGGGAAAACGCATCATATACATCTTTCTGACAACATCAAGATGCTTGCGCTGGTTTGTGACCATTTCCGCTTGTTTTACAATAAGCCTCGAACTGTGCGTCAGCGGCCTACCGCCGGCATAATATCTGACACCCTGCTCACCAACCCAGCATATGCTTATTCCGCTGTCGCCGATAAGTTCCATAGCCCTGTGTGAAACATCAGTTCCGGGACCTAACATAAGTACAGAGATCGTACCCGATGGTATATGCGTAACGCCGTTCTCGTCAATAACGGTGATTGCACTGTCTTTTCTGTTTATTTTACAATGTTCCAGATACAGAAATGTAATTCTGTCGGCAATCTGCGGCAGTTCTACGATATCGGGTTTTATCATTCCTGGTATTTCAGCCATTTGTATTATTTCCCGGACGCATTACGGTCATAAGTCCCATACCGTACGCTTTTCCTCTGCCTATTCCGTTTATGAGCATATTTTTGAACAGTTCTTCATCCGTCACTTCAAGCAGTCCTTCAAACGTCACCGACAGAAGAGTTACTACTCTGTTGTCCTTTTTGAAAAATCTGCACCACTTGTTCTGAACCACATCAAATGAATCTTCGCTAAGGCAGAACCCGTTCTTCTCTGCTCTGTCCATCAACCACTGCTTTTGAAAATCAACAATGGTGACCGCCCTTTTCTTACCCTGTCCCTGTTTTACATAATCCGTTTTCACCGGATTTGCGGTAAGGCGGAACTGCCATATATCACCCTTTTTTATTCTGCCAAGCAGACCGTCATATTCTCTTGTTTCTCCTGCTCTGCCGGTATCACCGAACTGCAATGCTATAACAGATAAGTCGGGCTTCTGATTGCTGAGAATCATCAGATAAAGCTCTCCTCCAAGACTGTCGATGCGCCAGAGCTTTCTTGAACGGTCATCCGTAAGCGCCGCTTCTACAGCTCCGTGCAGAACACTGCGTGAATTGACCGCCCTCAATGTATTGCGGTTTGACAGATCCAGATAAACTCTTGATAAATACATTGTTTCACCTCAATTCATCCATAGGATCATGCTCTGTAGAAATTATATCCGCTGTGCTGTCCGGATTATCGATATCCACATAACAGTCCTTTATTTTCCGCAGTCCGAATCGTCTGAATGTCGGATCAAATGAAACAGGAACATCCTTGATTATTGCAGGACCGTCTTCGCTTTCTGTGATAATTCTGAGCCTTGTGTCGGCGTTTTTTCTCTGCTGTTTGTCAAGCAATGGACTTTCTGATTTAAGCACATCAAGAAGATCTCCGTCACGCAGTCCCCATACAAGCGGAAGCGTAGGCGGGCATGAGCGCCTGCCCAGAAACAGCGGAAACGCCGGATGCTTCAGAGCATCTTCGATTTTTTCTATAAACCCTGCGTCTTTATGTTCGAGCCCAACAAGGAAAGTCGCATCGGAAAGGTAAAAGCGGTGCGTGATATATTTCTTTGTTTTTTCACCGTTGGCAGTGTGATAATCCCTTATCTGCCGACCCTCGTTCTCTACTCTGATACCGATTTTAAGCTCATTAAGGTCATCAAGAGGTTCTGTCCTCTCTCTTCCCATAGCCGATGCCACAAGTCCGATTACGCCGCTCTTGGTCGGATATCCGAGTGTGCGGCGTGTATCAAATTTTGACTCAACGCCCCATGACTGCAACGGAGCGGCAAGTCTGAGCAGCAGTACAGGCATTATACCACCTCATCTTTTATGTAGCTATAAAGCTTTTCGAGCAGCTCGTCAAGATTTACCCTTTCGGCATCGGATATAGCGTCCGCACCTATCATAAAGCTCTTTACAGGCTTTCCGCTGAAGTTGTCGTATACCTTGCCTGCATACTCCTGTAATTTCTTCACAGACTCTTCAACATAGCCGTTATTGCTGATAACCGGCTTTTCAAATGCACCGACAAGGTTTACAGGCTGATCTTTTCTGATCGTCACATAAACCATATCGGGATATGTTCTGTTTGCGTATGAGTTCTGCTTACCGGTAGGCATAGAGCAGATAAATGCTTCGGCAAATCCCTTTATGACTTCTGCTACAGAAACACCTATTGATTTCTTAAGCTGTGCGACATTCACGGTCGCATATCTGTAAAGCGTTGAAGAATTGAATTCTGTTGTTCCGAGATGTCCCGCACCCGCACTATCCTCAGGCGAGCAATCGTCTACTGCCGTAAAGTAATCATACTCATTCTGTACGGCATGAGTTGAAATACTGTGTGCAACCTGCGATGCCGCGTCAACATTCAGGTCAGCGTCGTCCGCTACCATTCTTCCGAATAAAGCGATATCAACAGAAGGTGTTTCTTTAAGTGCCTGCTTATAGAGCTTGGCGTCTTTTTCACCGCTTATAACAAGTTGTGCAAGATTATTAGCCTGCACAGCACTTATAAAGAACAGTGCTCCTGTTTTATTATCCTTCTTTTCGTTTATTTTCACACCTGCCGAGTTCATCGCCTTTATAGCTTCCTTAACGGCTGTTTCATCGTCAAAACTGCTGTCAAGCTTTTTGATTTCATTTGCAATAAGATCAACAGCGTGCATTGTTCTGTAGCCGAGTTCTTCACTTGTAAAAAGTTCATTGAACATAAGGCGCATTGCATGCTTCCACGACTGGCTTGACACTCTCGCTCTGTTTGCACCGCCGTAAAAAGCTGTTTTAGGTCTGCCGGTATCATCACGATTTACGCATGAAGGCGGAACTGTCTGTACTACATGGAAATCAACATATAATCTTTCGTTACTCATTTTCTTTACTCTCCTTTTAAAATATCTTTTTCGGTCTTATACTTTTCGGAATAGAAATCTCTTCCCCACGACAGTTTTATATCTGCCGCCTGCTCAGGATAATTGAACCTATAGAGCTCTTCGGCAAGCTTCGCATAATCAAGCGGTATACTCTTGCCTTTGAGCAGTTGAACTATGCTTTTGAGCTGGTAAGCAAGCTCTTCCTTTGTCGTTGATGTTACAACAAGGTTAAGTCTGTTTACTACACGTTCTTCATCATCACTGCTGTTTGCAATGTGATAAGCCGCTCTTCCCAGAGTATAGCCCTTTTCGTACATAAATCTGTCGTTACCCTGCTGATGCAAAGAGTACAACGTCAGAGCCGTATAAACTGCCCATTCTGCATTTGACGCACACTTTGAACCTTTAAGCTCTTCATCAATTTTATCGAATATCAGCCACCAAAGCGACGGGAGTTCTCCCGGCTTTTTGCCGATACCGTGTCGAAGCTCAGCGAGATAGCCTTTGCCTCTTCCTGTGTCTGCAATGCTGTGCAGATACTCGATTTTTGATGCGGTATAACGATAAACCATATCACTCTTACTCATTTGTTATCACCTTCTTTTCTGAAAATTTTATTTATTGTAGCATTAAAAATGTTAAGAGCCTCTACCGAAGTCACAAGGTTTTTATCCTTGCCGTCCTTATCATATCGTCCGAAAATCGTATTTGCACTCATCTGATGAACACAGTCGTTTCCGAATACTGTTGCGATTTTCCTTACAGTATCTTCAATTTTTTCGGTATATTCATCTATATCATAGTTTGTATCAAGCAGTGACAGCCAATCTCTGAAAGGCTTGTCTATCATACTGTAGAACTGCGTCTTTGCATCTTCTCCGGAGAGCTTGTCACCGCTTGCTCCTGCAGCTCTCTGTAAATTAAGACTCAGCACGTTTACCGCATATGCTGCCTTATCGCATTTGCCTATCTCGTTTCCTATACGATAACGCCATGCTTCTCCTACTTTCATCAGCAGATCTGAATGGAACGACAGTTCATCACTGATAGAATCAATAACCGGCAGGCACGTCATCTGTTTGAAATCATATATGACAGATGCAGTTGTTACATTAAGCAAAAAGCTGTTGTCAAGATATCCCTTGTCTATGTACGATTCAATATGAGCTATAATGCCCGGTTTTCTTGCAGTGCTTGAATTTTCATCACCTTCAAGCGCTGCGATACTTCCGAATTCCTGCCAGGCCTTTGTCGAAGGCTTGTGAAGCAGAGGTTTATATTTTGTACTGTCGCTTCCTTTTTCTTTATACGACCTCCAGAGCGTCATCTGCTCGCTGAAAACCTCATCTTCTTCAAAATAATCTCCACCCGAAAGATAATAACCGTTCACCTTTCCGTTTTTCCTGCAAAGATATACACGTCTTGACATCAATGAAAGCAATGCCGCCTGATTATCGGGAACAGGTATCAGAGTATTGAACTCAGCTTTGTTGTTATCCTTTTCCCATGACGGAGTGCTTACATACACGTCATATTCAGAATCGCTTTCTGCGTTGTAATTCAGCATAAGCGTTTCAAACAGGTTGTTCCCTCTTACCGCTATAAGTCCCAACCTGCCTACCCACGGTTTCTTAGGTGTAGGTTGTTTTGCCGCTATGTCATCAAAACAGATTATGTGTAACAGCCAACGAACCGCTTCCGAATATGAAAGCAGTCTTCCGTCATTGTTCCTGTCAGAGAAAAGTCTTGGCTTATTGGCGCTTTCAAAAAGCGAACCGATCATTTTTGCTATACTTGTAGCTTTGCCTTTACCGTTTACCTTGTTAGACTGATAAAACGGATACTCCTCATCAAACAGCCAGAAACGGTCATACCATTTTTCAAAATACTTCTCAAACGGCTTCATCGGAAATTTGCCGCTCCGAAATACCTCAATCCAGTTATCCGTAAGATAATTAATATCATCCTCAGGATCAACCTCATCACCGTTTTTGTCATACCTCGAGAATACTGTGTAAATCATCGCAAGCAGAAATCTCAGCACAGCCATATCCTGCGTTTTTGTTTCTCCTGCAAGCTCCGTGTAATCCTGTGCGTGTTCAAAGACCTGCCTTATGCTTATCTCTTTCACCTCGCACCCGTTGTCACGGACGCATATCCACGGTTCGTCGATCAGATTGAACTCTCTGTCCATATCAGCTTTCTTCCTCCTTTATTTCTTCAAAACCTCTTTCGGTGCTGTATTTATACGTTCTGCCGAGCAGATTTATCTTGTTATTTCCGTCAAGCAAAAGCAATATCTCACCTTTGAGCCACTTTGCATTTCTCCACGCCTGAGGCATTGCGTTTGCCAGTATCTCAATCGTTTTACCAAAATTATAAGACTTACTGAAAAATGCCGGCAATCTCAGTCTTTGCTTTGCTATCAGCTTTGCCTGTGCATTATCGGGTACAGAAGTAATATCAAACACAGCGTCCCGTGAAAACAGCGAATACTCCGTATCGGATGTTTTCACAAGCACAAGCGCTTCTATGGTTTCCTGTCCGTCACGCACCGCCGCCTCACCGTCAGAATCGTTATTCAGCTCACGCCTGTCGATCATATCGCTAAGCGTTGAATCACTGCGATTAATTTTTTGTGACGGTATGCAATATTTCCTGGCTCTTTGCTTTTTCACTTTTTGTTCATCACTATATTTTCTATACTCTGCGGTCTGTTGTTCATCATTGTCCGGTTCTGAATAAACAGCGCCGACAAGCTCAGGAATACATCCCGGTATAACGAGTTTGTCCGGCAGATATTTTTCAGTTTGCGTCAGTATCCAACCGGAGTAAACACTCTTGCTGAAATCTTCCGGGATCAACACGCACAGCTCCGGTTCGGATAATTTATCCGGACGTGTGCGGTTATGTCTGTGCAGTCTGCCCGAACGCTGTAATAACAGATCCATAGGGCAAAGTTCGGTTATCATATAGTCAAAGTCTATATCAAGCGACTGTTCAAGCACCTGTGTACCGACTACTATCAGCTTGTCCCTCTTCTCGCAGGTCGACTTCTTACCGACAAGCTCTGTTAGCTCACGCTCAATTGACGCTCTGTCAGTCGATATAAGTCTGCTATGGAAACATATAACACGATAATCAGGCATATTCGCCGCTATTGTGTCGGCAAGTTCCTGAGAATAAGCAACACTATTCACAATAACAGCCGCACAACCGCCGTCCGATAGCTTATCTTCAAGCAGGTTTACAATATCGTTACTGTCATTTTCTTCTCTTCTGATTACTGTGATAGACTTATCAGGGATATCAACAGGTATAGCCTTCTGCTTTACATCCGCACCGTCGCTCCACGTCAGTATAGGATATGCCGTACTGCTGTTGTCAAAGCTGTTCTTACTGCCGGTATACCATTTTATCAGTTCCGCTCTTTTATCCGGCGGCAATGTCGCAGAAAGAATTATTACAGGTACGTTATACGCCGCCATCCAGCGCAGGGAATTTTCCAGATAAACGTACATATATCGGTCATAAGCGTGACATTCATCTATGATTACAGCCTTACCTGCAAGTCCCAGGTGCCTTAGCATAACATGTTTCTGCTTTAAAGATGCCATAAGGAACTGGTCAACTGTAGCAACAACGAACTCTGACAACAGCGCCTGTTTTCTTCCCTCAAACCAGGTATGAACCATTATATTGTCATTATCGTCATCTGAAATGTCGGATGCT